>ERZ1027231.113-NODE-113-length-43605-cov-28.733479_pt1 | contig 43605 bp, 42 predicted proteins | sample MGYA00520866_ERZ1027231 | MGnify/ENA primary metagenome ERZ1027231 (study PRJEB33311, sample SAMEA4378411) | marine metagenome | biome: Marine biome; feature: Fjord; material: Water | collected 2014-07-20T08:00:00Z/2014-07-... | depth 75 m ...
TCTTGCGTGGCAATATAAACCCCACTCATTTTGTTCACGCCTATGAAAGTCTGTTAGAGCCAGAAAGACTGCTGTACCCAGACCTTAAAATGCAAATAGAAGCTGAAGCAGATTTCAAAGACTTGCCTGACGAGGAAGAAGCTGACTTGCCATTTGATACTGATCTTATTAGCGATTTTGGCGACAATACCTCTATCGATTATTAGCCTGACATAAGGGGTGGGCTAGCTGGCTAAAGCATCCGCCCGTCGTTGAGCAAAAGTAATAGGATCTGCGGGTGAAATATCAGAAAGCGTTTCCGCTGAAACGCTTTTCTGCTCTGCAGCCCCCATGTTTAGGTTTTCAACTTGATCGTTTACTCCTTAAGCAGCTTCACCAAAAAACCACCTTCTTCAGCAAGCAACTGAGCGTAAAGATTCGATATGCCCTCGTCATCCTGATAACAAGAAACCGAACGATTATCTCACTGAAGTTGGTAATTGTAATTGCCGAGGCAAGACATTAAAAATGTGGTAACGGGTAATGGAGTTAATGATAATCTACTCTAGTTCTTGTGCGATGCGGGCTGTCGTGTGTGCAGAAACGTGCATTTTTAATAATAAATTAAGGTATATGTATGTTAATTAGACATTATTTGCTCATGGTTTGTATTTTAATGGGCTTACAGGGATGTTCAGCAATAAATCAATTTTCCACTACTGGAACGTTCCCTAATGAGAATACGACGGGATTACTAGTAATTGGTGTCGAAACGATAGGCTGGACTGATGAACCACATTTGAAGTTTATTAAGTATAACCCTCAATCAATGACACCTGTTTATCCGCTCCAAATTGTTAAAGCATCGGCGCGGTCAAAGAAATGGGGCCATGATTATTTTATTATTGAGATGAATGAAGGCCGTTGGGCTCTGAAATCATTAGCAAAACTTGTCATAGGAGCAGGAATATATAAAACGAGACATAGCGCTGGTTTTACTGATAAATATATATTCGATGTGAAGGCCAATCAGGTGACTTACTTTGGAGAGTTTTCTATAGACAATAATAAAGAAAAGTTCTCTATGGGAGGAGCTCAATTCCAAAGGGAAAGTTCAAATCTAGATTCATTTATAAAGCACCTTAAGAAGTTTAGAAAAGTGACTGCACCCATAGTGCAAACAGAACCATTAGTTTTAGAATCTAAATATACTCGCAGAAAAAACGCTTCAAAGAAAAAAAACCCCGCTGTTGAAAAACCATTATTTGATTTTAAATACAAATATTAGTTACTCTTACTTTTCGTATATAACAATACCACAGGCCTTTATTCATGGGGCTGTGGCATCATTGTCATTTGTATATTGCCCAATAATTTATATTATTAACAAGTCATTCTAATGGCTAGTCCCCCGCTCATACTGAGTTTTATTCCAAACATTATACTTACCAGAAGGTTTCACCATCGGTAGGCGTTTTTCTTCTTCTAATGTATTAGCGTCGTAAATAATAATCTCGCCATCCATGTCCCAAATACTTAGAATTACCTTGCTTCCGTCTTTGTTAAATTCAACATGAGCGGCGGTTTTACCAGGTGATGGGCGTAGTGTTTTTACTATCTCTAGCGTCGACTTATTTATTACGTGTACAGCATCTTTATTCGGGCCAAAGAATACATCTACCCAAGCGTAAGGTGAGTTTTCATGGCTGCGCATGAAGAAGCCTGGGCCTTCGGTTTTGATATCTTTTATGACTTTCCACGTTTGCATATCAATGACTGATACCTTGCCTTCTTTTAGGTTTGGTGAAGCGAGTACTTGCTTAGGCGCTTTGTCATCAGGTCCCTGATAGTCCCACGTAATACCAGAACCTAGATGTGGCATCCCAGGTAATGGGATGCTGTTTACGACTTTTCCTAAATCTAAATCGATTACTTGGCCGCCCGCTGCATCACGAGATGCGCCGATTAATAATTTATAATCTGGATCAAAGAAGAAATCATCTAGGTAATCGTTCACTTTAATTTTACGAATCTCTGGTGGTTTACCATTTACAGGATATGGGATTTCCCACACTTCTTTTACATCTTTTAATGCGGCAATAAAGGTATTACGCGGTGGTGCGTTATATACCGCGCTTACGCGAGAAGTTTTTCCTGCGTCGTTCGCCACGTCATAGACTTTTAATAGGTCTAGGTTTTCTGCATCGAACATGACTAGGTTATACGGTAGGTAGTTGGCAACGATGACTGATTTACCATCTGAAGAGATCGCAAGGTTACGGGTATTAATACCGGCGCGTACTTCGGCGACGACTTTTAGGTTATAGATATCGTATTTTGTAATCCAGCCATCACGGGATGCAAAATACACATAGCGTCCGTCTGGTGAATACTTTGGTCCGCCATGTAACGCGAAGCGAGTTTTAAAGCGGTGAATCGGCTCAAACGTATCGCCGTTTAATACGGTTACGTGGTGGTCGCCAATTTCTACTACTAAAAACAGATTCATTAAATCGGCTTCGAAAACGGGTTTGTCAGGTAATTCGTTAAGTTTGTGAGTAACCACTTGTGAGGCGAGAATATCTTTCTCTTGCCACGTTGGCGTCACTGTAGGCTGAGTAAAGATATAATCGACAAGGGCTTTGCGCTGGTTTTCGTCCAATACGTTTTTAAACGCAGGCATCTGGGTCGCGGCGCGCCCTTCTGCTATTACAACGGCCGCTTTCTTTTGGCGCAAACGTTTTAAGTTATCCGGTAATAAAGCGGGGCCCATTATTCCTAAGCGTTCGACACCGTGGCAAGCAGCGCAATGCTGTTTGTAGTCGGCCTTCACGTTATCACTTACTTCTGTGCCCGCTTCTTCAGCTTGTACTAAAAATGACGAGCCGCCGATAACTAAGCCTATTAGTATTAAGTGGCCTATTGTCGATAATTTATTCTTTAACATCTCTGTTCCTTAGCCTAAAGAGGCTTAATATCTGATTGCAGGTCAAATATTTACGCTTGCGCTAGAGTATTCTGTTCATTACTTTGCTCGGCATTTTGAGCTGCTTTCTTTGCATTTTTTGCGGCAATACTCACCACTTCACCGACAATCATCATTGTTGGTGGCTTTAAGCCATTGTCTTTAATTGCTTGTGGCAATTCAGATAAGGTAGTGAATACGGTGCGCTGTTGTAATGTTGTGCCACGTTCGATTAACCCGACTGGAGTATCGCCGCCACGACCTTGCGCTTGTAGGTTGTCGGAGATTAATTGGGCGTTATTAAGGCCCATGTAAAACACCACAGTTCTGTCGTTACTGGCTAAAGCTTTCCAATCCAGTTCTAATTTTCCATCGTGTTTAATGTGACCGGTGGCGAGTGTTACTGATTGGGCATAGTCGCGGTGGGTTAGAGGGAATCCAGCATAGGCCGAGCAGCCCGATGCGGCGGTGATGCCAGGCACTATGATGGATTCAATTTGGTTGTCCATTAAGACTTCTACTTCTTCGCCACCACGGCCAAAGATATAGGGGTCGCCGCCTTTTAAACGTACTACGCGCTTACCTAACTTGGCTTGATCTACCAATACTTGGTTGGTTTGATCTTGGGTTAGAACGTGTTCTTTACAGCTTTTACCGGCGTTTATTAATTCGGCTTTGGCAGGCTTTAGTGCGGCAATTTCATCCGATACTAAACGATCACATACCAATACGTCGGCTTGTTGAATCAGCATTAGGGCATTTAAGGTTAATAAACCTGGGTCACCTGGGCCAGCACCAACCAGTGCGACTTGGCCTGGTTGCAGTTGCGGAATACGTGACATGATATGGGAGGGTAATACTACGTTTACCATATTATTTAGGTCCGACATTTTCTAATCTCCGTTAAGCTTCTCATCAGCTTTTTACCGTTCTTTTATCTTTAGCTTTGTTGATTGCTAAATGTTGACGGCATTTATAAATTGTTGTTTCTTTTCAACTGCTGCGGCATGCTCGGCGCTTGGGAGTGGCATGCGATCATCTTCTTCTGTTTCGACACCGATTTCTTCATTCGATAAATAACAGGCAGGGTCTTCAGCCCATGGATCGTCGGTTAATGAGTAAGCGCGCACTCGGGTATTACCACCGCAAATTTTCAAGAACTTGCATTCACCACAACGGCCTTTAACCGGGCGTGGCGACATGCGGAAGCCTTTCATTAATTCGTCTTCTGGGTTGGCCCAGATTTCAGAGAACTTTTTATCGCGCACATTGCCTAGGTTGTAATCCCACCAGAAAGTATCTGGATGAACGTTGCCAAGGTTGTCGATATTTGAAATATTTACGCCCGAGGAGTTGCCGCCCCAGTTTTCTAAACGCTGGCGCAGTGCATCAACCTCGCCCGGTACATTCTTTTCTGCCCACTGTAATAAGTACGGGCCATCGGCGTCGTTATTACCGGTTACGTATTCACGTTCTATGCCCTGCTTTAATTCGTTCCAGCTGCGTTCAAAGATCATGTCTAAGGCATCACGAGTCATCTGATGGAATACATCACGCTTGCGATTACGCTTACCACGGCCAGCGTAGTTAAGGTGGGAAAGATAAAACTTATCCAGATCGTACTCGTCCATTAGGTCGAGGATCTGTGGAAGTTCGTGGGCATTATCTTGGGTTAGGGTAAAGCGCAGGCCAACTTTAATGCCTTTATCTTGGCATAATTTAATCCCCGCCATAGACTCTTTGAAAGCCCCTTTGCGCTGGCGGAATTCATCATGTGTCGCTTCGATGCCATCAATACTAACGCCGACGTAGTCGTATTTTGCTTCAGCAATTTTATCGATATTGCTTTCGTCAATTAGCGTACCGTTGGTCGATAGTCCAACATAAAAACCTTTGTCTTTGGCGCGCTTTGATATATCCCAAATGTCGGGGCGTAATAAAGGCTCACCACCGGATAAAATCAATACCGGTACGTGGAATTCTTTTAGATCGTCCATTACATCATAGACTTCATTGGTCGATAACTCGCCTTTAAAGTCGATATCCGCAGAGATCGAATAACAATGTTTACAGGTTAAGTTACAGCGACGAATTAGATTCCAAATAACCACAGGGCCTGGTGGCTTTCGTGCTGGCCCGACTGGAGAAGGTTCGTGCAGGGTTTTCATATATTGAGTGATGCGAAACATTTATTTCTCCTCAGGCTTATTTGAGCTACTGGCGCTGTCTTTTTTAGCAAGGCGCAAGCCGGTTTTTTTCAAAATTTTGGAACTGTATAAAATTTCGTTACCTAGGCAAGCATCACCTAATATGGCTTTTAGTTTCTCTGCGCGCTCTTCTACTTGTGCGCGTTCGGTGCCGTGTACCATGGCAAACAAATTGTACGACCAATAGGGTTCGTGGCGTGGACGCTGATAACAGTGACTGACATAAGGCAGCTCACCGATTTGACGACCCAGACGTGAAATATCGTCGTCTTTTACGTTCCAAACGGTCATGCCATTGGCTTTAAAACCAATGCGGTAATGATTAGGAATAACGGCAATGCGACGAATCACTCCGTGTTCTAACATTGTTTCTAACCGACAAATAACTTCATCTTCTGATATACCCACTTCTTCAGCAATTACCTGATAAGGGCGTTCACTAACAGGTAAACCTTCTTGGGTAGCAACAATGAGTGCACGATCGACTGCGGTTAAATTAAACTCTTGGTTTATTTTTTCTGCAACCTGCTCTACAGGATTAAAGCTCTGTTCTTTATCTAGAGAGTTATTAGTGTTCGAGTTCTTAGACTTCAAAGCGTAGACCGACATAAAACTCCTCCTGTTTTGGCATATTGAATACGTGATAACCGGTAATTTCTTCCATTTCGCGGATGCAGTCTTGTATCCCTTCGGGAGTTTCTGTGGCTAAAACAAACCACATATTTAATTCGTGTTCGCGGCGATAGTTATGAGCAACTTCGGAGAAAGCGTTTACTTGTTCGTTCACCCGATCATAATCTTTTTCATCAATTTTCATTGCCGCTAGGGTTAAACCACCACCCATGCGTTCGGCCTGATACATAGGGCCAAAACGACTTAATGTGCCTTCATCTAATAAGGCTTGAATGCGCGCGATGACTTCAGCTTCGCTTGCCTCAAAACCCGCGGCCGAGATTTGCTGAGCAACGGTTTCAAATGGGCGAGCTGTTAGTGGAAAGCCATCTTGCAATAAATTGATTAGTTTTTTATCAAGGTCGGTCAATACGACTGGTTTAGCTTCGGTCATAATGACAACCCCTTTGGTAACTGCTCAGTACAGCCAGGTTGTACGTACTGGCCGCCACATTGTTTAAATAATTTGTAGCTGAATAAAACGTCGCGCTTAAATCCCGTCAAACCATTTTGTTCAACAATGTCGGCGAGCTGTTGTAATACGGTATCTCGGTCTTGGCCGTGGATCATGCTAAATAAGTTGTAGTTCCATTCGGGCAGTTGGCGTGGGCGCTGATAACACAGCGTCACGGCGTCGCATAAACTTAATAGCTCACCCACTTCATCAACTTTATCGTTAGGAATATCCCATACCACCATGGCATTGGCTTTGTAGCCTAAGTTGTGATGTTTAACGACTAGACCAAATCGCTTTATTAAGCCATCGTCTTGCCAATCGTTAATAGTTTGCATTACTTGCGCTTCGGTTAAACCCAGCTCACGTGCCAAGGTTAGGTAAGGCTGCTGAGTTAACGGCAAACCATTTTGAATCGCTTTGCGTAAACGTAACTGCGTGATCTCATCCATATTCTCTCTCAGCTCAATCATTGCCACTTAACCTTAAAGCCTAAGTCGATGAAATGACTCTTCACCATGGGTAGCGACATCACTTTGTAGCCACCGTTCAATTCAATCTCTTTCAATGCTGTTTGTAATTGATCTTGGTCAGGTGCGGTAACAACAAACCAAAGATTAAACTTATGTTCGCGGGCATAGTTATGATTGACACCTTCAAAGGCATTTACTCGCTCGGCGACTTCTGCTAGTTCATCCTCTGGCACTGCCATCGCGGCCAATGTACTGGCACCGGCTTTTTTGTGATTAAACACCGGGCCAACACGAGATAACGCCCCACTGGTTTTTAATTCGTCCAATGCGTTAATCACGTCACCTTCTGTTGAACCAAGGCGATTGGCCATTTCTAAATACGGACGCGAACACACCGGTAAACCTTTTTGGTATGCGTCGATAAGTTGTTGCTGTAGAAGATTCATAATACTCACCTTGGTTTATAGGCCGATGATGTGGGCGCGGTTGGTGAAGAAGATTCCACTTGGGCTGTCTGCTTGGAAACATTTTTCTTCAACAAAACTATCGGTATCATAAATACAGACTTTATTTTCATCTCTTACCGAGGCCCAAACCTTTTCACCGCGAGGATTGAATTCCATGTGCAGTACCGCTTTGCCTGGTTTTTTCTGGTGAATTATTTTCAGTGTTTCGGTTTCTATAACTTGCAGGGTATCGTTCTTAGGGTAAGCAAAATTAACCCAAACGTGGCGGCCATCTGGGCGACCCATAACAAAGATTGGCTGGCCATGAACCGGGATTGCCGCTTCTTGTTCCCACGTAGTCATATTTAAAACTAAAACTTCATGACGACCCACGGCAGGAACAAAGGCGCGATTACCTGAAATGGCCCAGCCTTCTAGGTGTGGCATTTTATAAACAGGCAGACGCTTCTCTCCCATGCCGTAATCGGGCAAGATGCGTTTTATGCCTTTTTCTGGGTGCCATAAATCCAACATCGCCATGCCGTCTTCGCCGAATAAACCAGCAATGTAATAACGACCGTCTGGGCTCATTAGTGCATCGTAAGGTTTTAAACCGACATCAAAGAATTTAGTAATGACTGGCTCACCCGTTGACAAATCGACGATCCAGATCTCTGCAGAATCAAATAAACTAAAAACAAATTTATCTCCTGGCGCATCCACTAAACCAACAGTTTTAGATTGCTTGCCGTCACGACCGATCGCCGGCAGATCAAATTTAAGTTCTAACGTTTCGCTATCAAAAATACGGACGCCGCCGGGGGTATAATTTGAAACAGCAACTAATTTTCCATCTTGAGAGATTGCGCCACCAATACTATTACCACCTTGGATAATGCGTTTGTCGATTTGCTGCGTGGTGATATCAACTTTTGTTAAGCCGCCATCACGGCCAAATACATAAGCAAAGCGTTCGTCACGAGAATAAACGATAGAGGCGTGAGATAAATCTCCTAGACCATTGATGCGAGCAAGGCTGGTTTGACTGGTTGTATTTACGATTTGAACAGAACCTGTAGCGCGCTCAATGATGACGCCCATATCCCCTGTCGCTAGAATTTCTGTTTTATTCGTTGCGCAGCCTGATAACAAACTGAATGACAACATAGTGCTAGCTGCGACGAAACCCATTAACAATTTATTCATTTATTTGATTCCTTCTTTAAGCTGGGCAACCAACCATTCAACTTCTGATTTATTTAAAATGCCATCCCAAGCCGGCATGGCTAAGGTTTCGCGTCCGTATAAAATTGTGCCGACCAAAACGTAGTTAGGTTTATCGGCTAGTGCTTCAGGTAATAACGATGGCCCTAAGCCGCCTTTTAAGGTCATGCCGTGACACGAGCCGCAATCTTGTTTTAGTAAATGTATTAATGCTTCTTGACGATCTGCTGAGGGGGTTTGTGAGCTTTCGTTTTCAGAGTGCGCAAGCACAGGATTCAGTAGCAAAGATAATAAAAAACTGATGCTTAAAATGGTTTTTTTGTTAATTCGTTTTATCACGATGTTTGCTTCTCCTCTATACGTCAAGATTGTCAAAAAGTATAAAGGGAATTAACTGCAGAGATAATGCTGACTTAGCGATTAGATGACTCATATCAAGCAAATTAAGAACTAATTTGAGATAACAATGTCGGTTTTAATAACGCCCTGTTTTCGGGCGCTAAAATACTGATTTAGAACAAGTTTTTGGCTTTTAGAAGATTTTGAAAAACGGCAGGCGAGATGACATAGCGCGGGCAAGATTGACCATGCCCCACATAACAAAGGAAGTATGTAAGATAGTAAAATAAAGAATAATCATTGGCCAAGCTTGGTCGCCATTACCAATAAATAAATAGATGGCTGAGCAGCCCCCTAATACACAACTGCCACCAATAATGGATAACCAAAAAGCGGCCCGACTATGAGATTGATCGAGTTCTTTTTGGCTGACACTGTTTTCTATGGCGCGCCGCTGCTTTAGGTCTTTGCAGTCTTCTAGATTGAGATCAAGTGCATCTCTAATTTTTCCAGAGTTTGAGGTCCATACAAGCTTGCGATACAACAATGCCAGCAGCAAAAATGATAACCCCGGCAGGGCCAATAAATTTGCCAGATACAGTGCTTGCGCTTGTACGGATTTGTTCATTTTCCATTTCCTACAGACAGTCACTCGACTAATCAGCGATACAGGCATCGATAACAGTTTTTAATGCCGCAACTGTTGCTTCGTCATCCGATAATGGCTCAGCCATGGCAGCGTAACAGGCTTGCTTAATATCAATACCACTCATGACTAGTTTAGCAGCATAGATGATTAAACGAGTAGAAGCGGCTTCTTCTAGATCGTGATCTTTAAGATTACGCAGAGCAGCCCCTAAACGCACCAACTGCTGAACAAGTTCAAGCGGCGCACCACTTTCTTGGGCAACAATTTTCGCTTCAGTCTCTTCACTTGGGTAATCAAAACTCATCGCCATAAAACGCTGACGGGTACTGGGCTTCATACCTTTAATTAGGTTCTGATAACCAGGGTTATACGATACCACCAGCATGAAACCTGGAGCGGCTTCTAAATATTCACCGGTACGTTCAATAGGCAATACGCGCCTGTCATCGGCTAAGGGATGCAGCACTACCGTGGTATCTTTGCGCGCTTCTACCACTTCATCTAGATAGCAGATACCGCCTTCACGCACGGCTTTGGTTAACGGGCCATCTTGCCAATAAGTGCCTTCAGGGCCAATCAGGTGGCGACCAACTAGATCGGCGGCAGTAAGATCATCATGGCATGATACGGTATACAAAGGACGACCGAGTTTTTCCGCCATGGCAGCGATGAAACGGGTTTTACCACAACCCGTAGGCCCTTTTATCAGCACAGGAAGCTGGTTATTGTAGGCATGAGTAAAAAGCTCTACTTCGTTACCCTGTGGCTCGTAGTACAAGTCATCATTTGAATTATTTATAGCGATCTCAACGGTCATCGTCTTTCCTCACACATGTGACTTTTACAATATGGAGTTTATATTAGTTAACTATTACTAAAGGCTATTGATTCGTATCAGGTTTTAGCGGGTTAATGCGCTTTGACGAGGAACTTTGTGGCAAACTGCAAGAATAGCTAAAGATGAAGTGATGATATGAACCCAGTAGATACAGGAAAGACAGCTTTGAAGCCAGCTGAGTCCCTACCAGAAAGACAGTGCGACAACTGCCAAGGCGCTGTAGGTCTGAAAGATAAGATGTGTAACCGCTGCGGCTTTGCCTTAAGCCCAGTGCGCAGTACTAAGTCCAAGTGGCGTGGCATTAGCTTCCCTGTCTTTGTATTCTGGCTGTCTGTATTCTGTGTGGTGGTGATGATTTGGCTGCCGCGCTAACTTTTTAAAGGGGTCATATCGACCCAATTGGCTATACTTATTTAATTGAACTGTCGAAGCAATTAAAACCTATGGTTAATAACGAAATAGAACAATATAAATTCAATATTCATCTGTATTTCAATGCGCTAGGTGGCATTGCGGCATTCTTATTTTGCGTAATTCAAGGTGTGCGTGGAGACACCATTACTGCTTTCATATCTTTGTTAGGGGGTGTTTACTTCACGATTATCATTTATACATTAGTCAAGAAGCATCACTATTTATGGAAAGGTCGAGTCTTCGTTCTATTCATTCCTATTACCATACTTAACATTCTGCATATTCATCCAGAATTCGGTATTTTTTGGGCCTACGTCGGCATCATCAGTTTTTTTCTGCTACTTGAATTCAAAGACGCCTGTATCAGTGTTGTTATATTCGATGCCCTTACGTTTTATCTAGTTAATCTAAACTACCCCCTGCCTGTACAACTGCGTATCTATGCAACATTGCTTCTGGTCACAATATTCACCTTTCTACTGTCGTTTTTCATCAATCGCTTATTGCTCACATTGAATGTATTGGTTACTCGAGACTCCCTAACCAATGCGTTAAACCGCCATACTTTTCATACCTCCATTGAAAATACGCTCTCTACCTTTTTGCGCTATAAAACTCCTGCTTCCCTGTTTATTTTTGATTTAGATAAATTTAAAAGTATTAATGATACTTATGGCCACCAAACAGGAGACCGCGTGCTAGTGACAGTATCTAAAACCATACAAAATCGCTTACGCGGCAGCGATAGGCTATTTCGTTATGGCGGTGAAGAGTTTGCCGTATTACTTGTTCAAACGGGGCAAGATGATGCTTTTAAGCTAGCCGAGGAACTGCGAACACTGGTAGAAAAACAAGAATACAATATAGATCGAGCCGTAACGATCAGTGGTGGGGTTTCTGAAGTAAGAGAAGCTGATAGTGTTAATTCTTGGATTGAGCGTTGCGACATGGCGCTATATGAAGCTAAATCGGGTGGCCGAAACAAAGTGATTATGAGAACATAAGCGACGTTTACAAGATTATTTTGAAAGGAAAACAGCGTGCATAAATTTCTAACAGTCATCACCATTCTCTTGCTGAGCGCTTGCAGCGTAATTCCTTTAGAAGAAATAAGTGACTTTGATGATAGGGTTAGACTGTATGAAAGGTATGAGTCGGTTGAGAATTGTACCTTTATTGATGAGATCGTTGGCACTGAAGGTCGTTGGTACGACTACTTATTTATTTCAAATAAAAATCTCACCCTTGGGGCGATTAACGATCTAAAAACGGAAGCCCGAAGCATTAAAGCCAATACCGTACATATACATACCAATATGAAATTCAATACTTCTGTGACCATTTTTGGCCAAGCATATTCCTGCTCTAGGCCACTGGCTAAAGGCTAATAGCGAGTTAATTTATAACTTACGCTTAAATACAGTGACGACACTTCCGCCTTGTGTCAGGTTCGCCTGATTATAAGCAAAAGCGCCCTCTTGTTTGCCTCCCGTCACTGTTAATTCAAACTTGATATTGGTTTTTTCTGCGCTGCCGTCACCGCACTGCACATCGAGTGCGATGGCAGACTTAGCTTGCCAAAGGCACCATAAATCAGCTTTATCTTCTTGCCCTGCCACTAATTTATTAGGACGTAATGTACCCTTGCCATCGAATTCGAGCTCTAATGCACTGTATTGTGAAGTGGGTAATTCAAGGCTTGCTTGCCAATGCCCAGAACCTGGGTGGCCACTACAGCCTTGTAATAAGGCGGCGGTTAAAATTGCGCTAACGACTGATTTTTTCATTATTAATACTGCCTTTATTTAACTGTAATGATTCCAGTCATTTTTGGGTGGGGGCCACAAATATAATTAAATGTTCCAGCTTGGTTAAACGTACGCTGATAGGTTTCATCAGGAAAGAAATAGTCAGGCTCTTCATCTCCTGCTTCTTTAAACCAAACACTGTGATACTGGCGCTTTTCTTTATTGCTCCAGATGACTGTATCACCTACATTGACCGATAGCTGCTGAGGAATAAAGTTAAACTTTTTAATCTCAACTTCTATAACCGCAGCACTTGCTGGTACTGATAATAGAGCGACTAAAGTAAGCGGTAAAATTTTTCTCAACATAAGTTCATTATCCTCAATTCAGTTCTTTTAAAATTGATCCGAAACAAAAAAGGCACCTTTTAAGAAAATTAAAAGGTGCCTTAATCGTGCTTTACTGCCTAACCATTTTACTGCTTAGCGGCATTTAACTCAGCTTCTTCGTTATCTAGGCCTAATTTGTAACCTAGAGAAACATGGTGGTAGCGAGAGTTAGTATAATCATCGTGAATTGCAAAACCGAAGTTGTACAAGCCATCCTTACTAAGACTGACATCACCTTCTTTATCAGAAACTAACTTACGCTTCATGATCACAGACCAAGTACCGTTTTTAAGCTTGGCATCAAAGTCTGCACCTTGGCCACCTGCCATATTACGTTCTGAAGAAATGTGACCATCCTCAACAATCGCTTCACCAGATTTGTAGCGTACGATATCCATGTAGGCCTTTTCGCCCATCAATGCTTTAAGTTCATCTTCTGATTTTAGTTTATCCCAGCCACCTTTTTTCTTACCACGGCGACCTTTAACTTCAATCTTTGTACGCGACTCTTTCAGATACTTAGTAACGCCATCTTCAAGGTTAATTTGCTTAGCAAATTCGCTGCCCGCTAGTGTTTCGGCATCGGGGGCATGAGGCATGTTTTTCGCATCGTGGTGACACGTTCCCCAGCAACCTGCACGATCAGCATATTCAACATTGTCGTTGGCAAACATTACCGCTAACTTCATTGGGTTTTTAGGATCCATCTTGCCACCGTCAACGAACGGTACTGGCACATGGTCGCCATCAGCCCAGCTAAAGCGCATGTATAGGTATTCAGCATCGTAAGTGGTATCAACTGTTACTGGAATGAATCCGCGCTTACCCGCAATAGGCGTCTCTTCAGCAACTTCACCACTAACAATCTTAGCACCCATGTCGGCAGTTTCTTTATCGTGACAGGTGACGCAACGATCTCCACCTTTAGTGAATGGACGTGCGCCACCGTGGTCGCGACCATTTAGAATCCACTCAATCGATGTTTGACCAGGGTAGAAAATGGTAATTTCACGGCTATTGGCTTTTGACCAGTTCACTTTACTTTCTAAATCAGAAGAAGTATTTGCAGAAGCCGCTTTCTTTTTAGAAGATTTAGACTTGCTACTAGCAGGAGCATTTTCTTGCTTGTACGTTTCAAGGGCTTCTTGAATCGCACCATCAATCACTTTTTGCTCTTTTTCTTTTGCTGCTGCTTTAGCAATTCGTTCGGCTTCAGCTTTTTCTTTTTCTTGCACTTCGATACGCGCGAGGCCATCGATATACATTTGCGGCACTTCACGAATATAGTCTGGATTAGGTTTTTCTATTTCTTCCAGTTCTTCATCATTTAATAAATGACGAACACCCTTATGGGCAATTCCTTTGTGACAATCAATACAGGTTTGGCCTTCTTTGAACGCATTCATGTGTTGCTTACGTGCGCGCGGCTTTTGGAATTCAGGGTTCATAGAATCGATAGTATGGCAGTTACGACATTCTCGTGAATCCGTTGTCTTCATCGCACTCCATACGCTCTTTGCCATGGTTAAGCGGTGTTCTTCAAACTCTTCTGCAGTATCGATTTTTCCGGTTAACCAAGAAAATACTTCTTTTGAAGCTTGGACTTTACGTACCATCTTGTGAATCCAAGGGCGTGGAACGTGGCAATCAGGACAACCTGCGCGCACACCAGTACGGTTTGAATAGTGAATAGTCGGGAGATATTCTTGATACACATTGGCTTCCATCTCATGGCAGCCAATACAAAATTCCATTTGGTTGGTTGCTTCCATCGCTGTGTTAAAGCCACCCCAAAATAAAACACCTACAACGAAGAAAACCACTGCGCCTGCAATGGTTGAACCGAGCGCTAAACGTCGGTTAAAAAAACTGGGTTTATGAACAATTGCGTCAGGAGCTCTATCATCAGTCATAATAAATTCGCCAAAATAAGGTACTACATAATTTCGTTTATTTTTTTCTTCTAATGCTAAAAAGGGCAAGGAAAACCTTGCCCTATTACGTTAAATCAAAAACTAGGTTTTGTGATTCATACGGTTATGAACGTTGAACTTACCAGTAGGCGTTGTTAAACCTTTAATACGTTTGATCTCTTTAAGAGTTTTCGCATCATAGATAACAATCTCGCCGGTTGGGTTCTTCGCATCAGCTCGGTTCCATACAGAAACCCAAACTTCACTGCCGTCAGCGTTGAATTCCATGTGAAGAGCAGCTTTGCCTTCTTCTTCAGTTACACGGATAGTCTTAACGATTTCACGAGTCTTCTTATCGAAAACTTGTACTGACTGCTGAACTTCTGGCTCAGGGTGCTTAAGCTGATCAGCCCAAACGTAGTCAGAGGTTTCGTGAGTACGGATGAACGCACCAGGACCGTCGGTTTCAACTTCATAACAAAGTTTCCACGCTTGATCTTTATGGTTGATCGGATCATTACCCCATACAGATACTAGACCTGTACCTAGGTGAGTTGTACCGGCTACTGGGCCGCACTTCTCATCTATCCAGTTAGCACCTGGACCTGGGTGTGGTAATGAATCAACTTCAATCATCATTTCTAATTCACGATCTTTGGTATCGATCACAACCATCTTGTTCGATGCGTTTGCAGCGATCTGGAAGTAGCGACCTGAAGGATCGAAGAAGCCATCGTGCAAGAATTCTGCAGAAGCGATAGAGGTGATGGTTAAGTTGTCTAGGTCGTTATAATCAACCTGCAACATTTGACCTGTTTCTTTAACGGCTACGATAAATGAAGATTCGTTTGGTGCTGTGTAGATTGCAGCAACACGCGCTTCGTTAACGTAGTCACCCTTGGTATTGTAGCCACGAGTAGAAACAACCTTAAGCGGGTTAAGCGTTTCTGCATCCATGATTACGAAATGTGGTGGCCAGTAACCGCCAGCAATAACGTATTTGCCATCACCAGAAACAGCGATATCACGTGCGTCATATGCCATCTTAGTTTCAGCAACCAACATCTTATCTGGGGTTTGCCATAAATCGATCTTGTTCACTTTACCGTCACGACCAATGGTATACCAGAAACGACCTACGTCTTTAGCATGGTCAACTTTATGGTGTTCAGAACCCTTAATTACGTGTACCGCATAACCGGTATCGATGTGGGTAATGATTTCTTTAGTATCGCCATCGATGATTGCTGCTTTACCTGCATCACGTTCGATAACTACGAAGAAGTTCTTCCAGTTGCCATCATGTAATGGCTTAGTTGGGTAATCTTTTGGCGCAACGTATTCTTTAGTATGCGAACGCATTTGCGTAATAGACATTTCAGGTGGCACTGGTGGTGTCATCTGAATATAGGTTGCTAGATCGGCAATTTCTTCTTTAGTGAAGATATCATCGAAGTTGTTCATACCGCCTTCAGTACCGTAAGAGATGATTTTCTCTAAACGAGCCTGACCTTTCTTTAACATCGCTTCAGGTTCTAGATTCTTACCTGTAGCGCCTTTACGCAATACACCATGACAACCAGCACAACGCTGGAAATACATTAGGTTGGTTTTTTCAAAGTCTTCTTTAGACAGGGTTGGGCTAGCTGCGCTAACGGACATTGACAAACCCGCTGTCGCCATACCAATGGCAAAACCGAGTGTAGACAATCCAAACTTCAACGTTTTCATATGACACTATCTCCAGTGCAATAAAGGTAAATATGACAAAAAAAGCAATATGCTGATTTTACTTTACATTGCTTGACGATCACTATGGTTGAATCTGAAACTAAAATACTGACTTCGGTCAATTGATTTACCCGACATTAAAACAATTTGAAATTTGTTGACCTACCTCAAGAATAAAACTCAATTCCCTGTTGTCTTACTAAATTTATGTAAAGCTTAAGCTCATACCAAAATTTTAATTTTTTGACTGACGAGTTGGATGTGGATTATGAATAAACGATCAAACGCTTTGATATTTGCTGCGTTAATAGGATTGATTATCGTTGCTATTGGATTAGGTTTTCTTATGGGCTTAAGTAATCCAATTCCATGGATTTTGATTGCGGTACTTATTCTGATTCCCTTTGCCTATAAAAAGTATAATAAAACTAACGCGATTGTCTGGAAGGAAGAATACAGCGTTGGCATTCAGTCTTTAGATGATGACCATAAGCGTTTAATATTTTTATTAAATCAATTTAAAACAGCTTACGACTACGATACCAGTGCCGAGTTTGAGCGTCAGGCATTAGAGCAGTTAGTTGAATATACTCGCTTTCACTTTTCTCGCGAAGAAGACATGATGCAAGAAGCGGGTTATGAAGGTATAGAAGAACACAAGCAGCAACATAAAAATATGATTGCTCAGGTCGAAGAGTTTGTTGGTTTATATAATAGAGAAGGCCACGATAGTTTAAATGAGGTAAGTACTTATTTAACCAACTGGTTGATCAACCACATTAACGGCACTGATAAGCAATATACTGATGTGATGCTGAAGAAAGGTCTCAGTTAAAAAGCAAAGAAAAAAAGAAGAGCTATTGCTCTTCTTTTTTTCTATTAGGTACTAAGAGCCTAAGGCGCTAAGCGTTCAACACTCCACTCGCCGTTTTCATCTTTGGTATACATAAAGCGATCATGCAGGCGGTTTTCTCTGCCCTGCCAAAATTCAATCTGTACGGGTTTAATACGCACCCCACCCCAGAACGATGGCAAGCTAATATCACCACTTTTAAATTGGTTCTTTAACTGTAAGAACTTTTCTTCCAACATGGCGCGTGAATTGATTGGGCGACTCTGATGAGAAGCCAAGGCCGCTATCTGGCTATCTTTAGGACGGGATAAGAAATACTTTAGCGACTCCGCCGTAGAAACAAACTCAGCTTCACCAGTAACAATTACCTGGCGTTCTAGATTGGTCCAAGGAAATAGCAGGGCTATTTTATTGCTCTGCTTTAGTTCTCGCGCTTTACGGCTATCAAGATTGGTATAAAAAACGAAACCTTTTTGGTCGTAGCTTTTTAATAATACCGTGCGTAAAGAAGGCATACCATTTTCACCGACAGTAGCAACACTCATCGCGGTAGGGTCTGACATCGGGGTTTTGGTTGCCATAGACAACCATTGGTCGAACTGCTCCATAGGGTCGGCTTGCAGCTGGCTGCGCTTCAAACCGTCTCTCATATACTCTCGACGAATACTGTCTATATCCATAACGAATTCACTCTAACCTGCTAATAATTAAGCTATATAATTTAACTCTATTTAGGTTAGCCGCATTTTGAATCTGCACAGTTTAAGCAGGTTAAGCAGCCATCCATAAATATAGCCGCTTTAGTATGACATTTTTTGCAGATTTTTGCTTCCTCTGGAAAGTCTCCTGTGCTTTGATCTGGTGTATCTTTAGTGCCCGAGCTCGCGGATTCAAACTGCGCTCGCTTTTCATCCAATATCTTCTGCTGATGGTCAGAAATCTTATCGACCTTTATTAGACCAATCATAATCAAGTGCTTTTCTAGGGCATGGCCAATCTCAGCCACGAGCGAAGGCATATAGATACCGCCCTTCTTCAAATATCCACCATGAGGATCAAATACCGCTTTAAACTCTTCTACCAGGAAGGTGACATCCCCACCCTTGCGGAAAACCGCAGAAGCGACTCGAGTTAGAGCAACTATCCATTGGAACTGATCCATATTCTTTGAGTTGATGAACATTTCAAACGGACGGCGCAATTCGTGCTCAGTATCTGGGTTCAAAACCACATCATTGATGGTTACATACAATGCATGATCCGCCATCGGTGGTTTGATTTTATAGGTTGAGCCGATTAGCATTTCTGGCCGTTTTAAACTTTCGTGCATTTGTTCGATATCAATAGTCGGTTCAGGGGCTGCCTCAACAGCGGCTAAATCAACGACTTCATAGGCTGTAATTTTCTTTTCAATTTTCATCATTTGATAAATTCTCAATCATGGAGCAATTTAAAATTAATAAGCATTACTAATCGATTAATGACTGGGTATTTATTCCACAAAACGGCGTAAATACCTCCCTGTAGCCTTAGGTTCGGCAATCCCTGCCTCTCATATTTGCTACACAAACACCCAATAATGAATCTTTTATCTAATATTCTGCGACCTAAGTCGTTACTAATCACAGCTTGCCGTAATAGCCTTCTTTTAAGGCATCATACAAATTCGCAGCACTGTGTGTCTCACCGTCGTATTCAACCAGCTCATTACCTTTCAGCTCCACCACTTGATCATCGCTTAAAGTGAACTTATATAAGGTATTTTCTAAATCTTTTTCTTGTACCAGCACACCTTGAAAGACTTCTGGGTTAAAACGGAATGTCGTGCAGCCCTTTAACGATTTGTCGTATGCGTATTGGTAAATATTTTTAAATTGTTCGAACGGATAATCACTCGGCACGTTGGCTGTTTTTGAAATGGATGAATCAATCCACTTCTGCGCGGCGGCTTGAATGTCTACATGCTGCTCAGGGGTTACTGCATCGGAGGTGATAAAATAATCTGGCAGCTCAAGTTCATTCCCCACTTGGTCTCCCTCCTCTAAGCCTAACTTTTTCCGATACGCTAATAGCTCGTAGGAATAAACATCGACTTTTTCTTTGGTCTTGCGCCCAGGCTTAATAATGTTGCGAGCATAATGATGAGCAAAACTGGGTTCAATACCGTTACTGGCATTATTCGCCACCGATAAACTGATGGTTCCCGTTGGTGCAATCGAGCTGTGGTGGGTAAAGCGTGAGCCTGTTGCAATTAAACTATTAACTAATTCAGGATCTTCTTCTGCCAGCTGTTGCATATAACGACTGTATTTAGCGTGTAAAACCTTGCCTTTAACTTTATCTCCGAGCTTATAACCATCAACGGCTAATTCTGGGCGCTGACGAAAGTGTTCGCTTTTTAGTTCAAACTCTTCTTCCATTATCGGCGCGGGGCCTTTTTCTTTTGCCAGCGCTAAGCCCTGCTGCCAACCGACCAAGGCCAATTGACGTGTTACTTCTTCGGTAAATAATTGCGAAGCTTCATCGCCGTATTGCATTCCCAGCATAGTGATAGAAGAGCCCAGCCCTAAATAGCCCATGCCATGGCGGCGCTTATTACGAATCTCAAACTCTTGCTCGGGTAACGGCAGACCATTTATTTCTACCACGTTGTCTAGCATGCGGGTAAAGACCGCTACCACTTGTTTGAATTTTTTCCAGTCAAACTTTGCCTGCGGGGTAAAAGGTTGATCAATAAAGCGGGTTAAATTAATAGAGCCTAATAAACAGCTGCCATAAGGTGGTAGTGGCTGCTCGCCGCAAGGGTTGGTGGCGCGGATATTTTCGCAGAACCAGTTATTATTCATTTGATTAACCTTGTCGATCAGAATAAATCCTGGCTCGGCAAAATCATAGGTGGAGCTCATAATAACGTTCCACAGTTTTTGTGCTTTTATCAAACGGTAGACTTTGCAGGCGACTTGGCCTTGGTTGTTAACAATATAACCTTCTGTCACTGGCCAATCTTTCCAGATCACCTGAGTTTTATCATTTAAATCGAGCTGCTTTCTATCTTGCTCTTTTTTACACAATGGAAATACCAGAGGCCAGTCGGCATCAATTTTTACTGCCAACATAAATTCATCGGTAATCAATAGCGATAGATTAAACTGGCGTAAACGCCCGTCTTCACGTTTGGCTTTAATGAAATCCAAGACGTCGGGGTGAGAAATATCAAAGGTCGCCATTTGCGCCCCTCTTCGCCCCCCAGCCGACGAGACTGTAAAACACATCTTGTCGTAGATATCCATAAATGAAAGTGGGCCAGATGTATAAGCGCCTGCGCCATTCACAAACGCATCTTTTGGTCGCAAAGTAGAAAACTCGTAACCAATGCCACACCCTGCTTTAAGGGTCAGCCCTGCTTGCTGTACCTTTGCTAGAATGCCCTGCATAGAATCTACTACTATGCCCGACACCGTACAGTTAATGGTCGAGGTCGCTGGCTTGTGCTGGGCAGCACCGGCATTCGACATTATTCGACCTGCAGGAATTGCTCCCCACCGCATGGCCCACTCAAACTTTTTCTGCCACTTGCTCTGTAGTGATTTGTTCTTTTCGACCATCGAAACCGCCTGCGCTACTCGCTGAAAAGTCGCGGCGATATCTTGGTCTAGTGGCTGGCCCTGAGCTGATTTTAATCGGTATTTGCTATCCCATATATCCTTGGATGCATCTTGCAGCGGTAATGAAAAAGGCTCTGCCCCCTCAAGCGAAGCCTCTTTAACATCAACCACTTGCTCACCTATTAATTCTTCACTCATAGCTATATTCCCTGGGAATTCCACATTCAATTGAACAAAACACCATATCTAGTGCCAATGACAACGAAACATTACTAGATATAGATAATGTAAAATTGACCTAAGTTAAGAAAATTAGAATTCCATACTATTTTGCTTGGATTTAAACTTTGTTTGATTCGGGTCAAGATGAATGCTTTTAATTGGCTTAAATTATCAAGATGAAAAAAACTTTACTGTTTAAATTAGGCTTTCTAATGACCAGCTTGCTGGCCAGCTATCAGGCTTACTCAACCCCTTTAAACTTTGGCCTAGATCTCACAGAGGGTGGTCGCTTAAGTAGCAAAGCCATCACTCAGTTTGAAACACACATGGCTGAGCAAAACTGTGAACTGACCATAGTCGATGAGCCGAGCTTGAGTTTAGAGAGTTTGAGTTTAGAGAGCTTGGATTTGTATTTTTCGGTTGCTGAAGCAGGGTTAGCCCCTACTCACCTACTACCCGCATTAACAGCCAGAACCATTAACGATGAACCCTTAACCATCACCATTTTGATTAAAAGCAGTACCAATATTGATACTTTAGTGAGTATTCAAGGTGAAAGGCTAGGCATTATCTCGCATAAGTCTTTCTTAGGCGGCGAACAAGCAAAACGTTTACTGACAGATGCGGGCATCCGTTTGCATAATAGTAAGATTTACCAGACCGAGAATTATTTTGGCGCTATCTCTCTGTTACTGCATGGGGATGTTTTTATTGCCGCCATACCTGGGCCTTTAGCGAGTCAATGGAAAGAACATAACAAGCTGTCGATTATTGCAGAATCTAAGCCCTTTCAACTTGGCGAGCTATTTATTAATACGTCGGTGACTAAAAGCCAGAGAGAAAGCTGTACTCAAGCATTTTTATCATTGAGTAAAGCGAATAGGAGAGATAAAAAAATGGATATTTTTCCTGCTTGGTTAGCGGGATTTAAATATTAACATCAGCTTGCATTGGACAATACGCATTTAGGAAAGTTTATTATTCAATCAAATCATACTCTGGATATTCTTTAGGCAACTGTATTCTTATGGCAAATCCTGAGGTAGATTCCAACAAATCAATCTTGCCGTTTAATATCTTCACGACTTGGTTATGAATAATGTACATACCTAAACCAGAGTTACTTTTCTGCCGAGTATTACCGGTAAAAAATGGAATAAAAATATTTTTTCCTTCTTTTTCATCTAGCCCACGCCCATTATCTCGGTATTCTATATTGGTAAAATCATTAGTCTGCTTGAGTGTCAGAGTAATAGTTCTATTCTTCTGATCATCAGAATATGCGTGATAATAGCTATTACTTAATAGGCGTAAAAAAATATCTGATATCACGTCATAGTCACTAAAAAAACTCCTTATGCCATTTGTTTCTAACTTAAGAAGTAAGGGCGGGCTATTATCGTAGCCCCCTAACTGACCATTAAAATATCCTAATAAATAAGTAAAAAAATCGCTGGTATCTATGTTTGACACATGTAGCTTTTCTCGTGTGCCAATACTGGCACGCAAATCATTTAGCATTGACGACATTATTTTTATATTTTCTGAAGACAAGTTCATCGCTTCTAGTGCTGTGGACAGCATTTGAATCAAATCGTCCTTCTTGAGTTTGTTACCCTCTACATTGTCCAAGACCGCTAGTAAATTATTTTTTATTAAATCTTCCGTTGTTATAACAACCCCCAAAGGGGTATTAAACTGATGTGATATACCTACGACTAGCTGAGTCAATGTATTTAACTTTTCTTTCTCACTTGCAATCCTGAGACCTTCAGTTTGCTTTTGTGCGCTTATATCAGACAATGTGCCTTCAACTTCAATAAGCTTACCCTTGCTATCACTTACTGTTATTAATGATAAATTATAATACGTATTACCATCCAATTTGATAACTCGGTCCTTAACCTCTTGGGTTTTTAATAACAGTTTATAATCTCGATAATTTAAATTACCCTGTAAAAACTCCCTAATATCACGATACCCACTCATTAGTTTTGTTGTCTGTTCATTACCATAATAACTATCACTTCCCCTATCGTATCGAAATAAGCCGACAGGAGATTTCTGAAAGAGATCTCGATATTTTTCTAGGTTCTTGATCGCATCTTGCTGAGCCAATCTTAATTTTCTCGAAAGCCCTGCCTGAACCTCTCTCATCGCTTCTACTCGATAAGCCAACCCCATTGAAAGCATAAGCATCTCTATTGCATTGCCATAGAGATTGGCATAGACAGTAAACAGATTAGAAGGCAAAACCCCAAGTACGCGAGCGGCGTTGATTGAATTACCGGTAATAAAAAACACCCAAGCTAGTGTGAAATATTTTGCAACAACAACTCCATTCTTCCATAAATACAAAGAGGTTCCTAAATATAGAATGGTTAGCAGCAGCTGCATCAGCGTTAAAATCTTTATGCTTTCCGAATAGCTTAATACAACGGATGTAACTACCGAAAAAATAGAAAGCCCCATGCATATTATAAATACTCTCTTCCCCCAAGATCCACGGCTATTTAGTTGCAAAAAGCTACCAAAGAATAATGTTGCCGCTAAAAATCCACTCGCCGACATTACGGGTGTCATATAGCGATTCAATATTTCATTCTCGGGCCATAGCCAGTAAAAACCTTGCCCTGTATAAGCCAATGCGGATAAGAATATAATAAAAACAAAGCTACAGTAATATAAGTAGCTACGATCTTTTAAATACACAAACAGCATCATATTATATAAAAACATGGCTATGGAGATGCCAAAATAAATACCATGGGTTAGGTTTTCAATGGAGGTCTCTTGCCCATAATCTTCAATATTAACCGATGATAATGGCAGAACCATAGAGCCTTGAGTTTCAGCCCTGATCAGTAGTGTTAGTATTTGCTCGCCTTCATGTTGATCGAGGTGCTGGTGATGAGATATAACAAAATTTTTATCTTTCAGCTCTCTTGAGTTGAACGGTCTAGCATCTCCCGTGGCGACATGTTTTATCAGGTGATTGTCTTGCAACAAAAAGAAATCGACATAATCTAACAGAGGGTAACGAATTTGAAAAACTCGAGCTTGTGCTCCAATGTATTTAACCTGCACCTTAAACCAAAATGCACTATTACTAACTCCTAGGTTTAAGTCAGTCGTTTCGCTACTCAGCCAGGCATTATTAGCCAGTGCCTGCTGCCAAGTTAGCTCAGCATTAACATCTTCTAATAGTTCGACAGCGCTCTGCAGGTGTACCTTTTCACCAAGGTGCAACTCAACTACGTTTGATTGTCGGATATCATCATCGCCATGAGCAAAAAACGAAAGCAACAGAAAAACCATCAGAGGAACGGCACTGATTCTCCATTGTTGCGGCATATGCGCCCTCTCAAATTAATGATACTTACTATAAGGTTAGCCACCTGAGCTTATATAAGCTTAAAAAAGAAGCACATACTTTTAATGCGCTAACTGACTTTCATACTAGAGAGGGGGAATTCAGATCTTATTCGCCTCTGATTGAACTCTTATTGAACTTTTTTTGAACTATGCTTTTCGTATATTGAGGAGCCTATTATGATTCAACGTCTGTTTTCTTTAAGCCTATTTAGCCTAAGCCTATTACTTAACTCGCCTTTTACACATGCAGAAAACACGGTCATTTCTGCCGTCTGCGAACCTTGGCCGACATTCACTGAACCCGATAGTAATAAACAAGGGTTGGTGATTGAGTTGGTGCGAGAAGCACTCTTAACCCAGAATTTTGATATAGAAATAGATTTTATATCGTCATCACAAGCGTTAATGACCCTTCAGCAGGGGCAAACTGATGTATTAATTGGTGCTTGGAAGGCTGAAGAACGTGTCAACTACTTGGTTTATAGCGATTCTGTTTACAGTGCTATTAATGAGCCATTAGTAGGAAAGGATATTTATTTAGCGGCAAATAGTACGAGTCCCGAGTATTTACAGCTAATTTCAGCCTTTAATACCGGTCTCGCACAATTAAAAAGTAATGGGCGCTATGCGAAAATTGTAAACAGCTACTATTTAGACTGAAGATCTAGCCGCACGGTTTGCTTCGTCCAGTGCTTGGATACCATCCATCATAGCAAGATGCGTATCCAGCATTAGCTGATCTACATCGTCTAAAGTTAACTCTGTTGTTTCGATCGGGTCTAATACTCGTACACGAGCCGTGCCATTATCTAATCGATCTAGGCTAAAACCTTCTAAATAGCTGCTTGTGCAAACGGGTATAATGGGAACACCAGCATTGACAGCGGTAACAAAAGCGCCCTTCTTAAACGGCAACATGTTCTTACCATGGTTACGGGTACCTTCGGCAAAAAACCAAATTGACGTATCTTTTGTGGTTAACGCCTTTTTAGTCGTCTCCATCGCTTCCATCGCTTTTTTACGGTTACCACGATCTACTAGGATGTTACCGCCTAACCAATAGACCTGGCCAAAAAACGGTATCCATTTCAGGCTCTTCTTACCAAGACTTACCATGCGTTTAGGTACGATTGAACCGACTACGAATAAGTCCCAGTTACTTTGATGGTTGGCAACTACGACACAAGGTTCGTGATTCGCCATAGCCTCTGCATTTTCATGGATTACCTTCATCCCCATGATACGACAACCAATTGGCGAGTAAATTCTCGTAATAATATGACTATTACTATGATTAAAAGGGCGGAAAATAATAATACAAATACAGGCTAAGGAGCTGAAAGTGAAATGACAAGCAAGCAGTAAATAACGGAAAAAAGATAACATAATATTGGCTAGACCTTTAAAATTTCAGCTGTCAGCATACAGGTGTTTACTCAATAATCCTAGACCCAGATCAACAAAGGTATGTCTGACACAGACTAAATGATCAGTACTTTAGCATTACTACCAATAAGTACCCATATCCTGCTTGAATTAATGGCATTTAGAATGCTTCAGTTATTGGCCAAATATTCCCTACATTTGGCCTTCAACTACAATCTTTCACTATTTTTATTGCGTAAATTAAAGTTCGCCTTTTGGCTTAACTCACTACGCATGGATAAAAATAATGAATAAACTGCGCATCTCACTTACTGCTTCCCTCTTACTCTTATGTCTAATACCCAGCGCTAATGCTGGTTTTTTTGACCGCTGGAAAAAAGAGCCTACCTACGCAAAAACACAATACCCCATCGTAATGGTTCCCGGAGCCTTTGCTTTTGATAATGCTTTTGGCATTTTAGATTATTGGCACGGCATCACTGATGAGCTTCGTGATGAAGGCGCAGATGTATATGTAACAAACCTGAGTTCGATGGCACTGCACGAAATACGCGGTGAGGAATTATTAAGCAGTGTTGAAGAAATCATGGCGATCACCGGGGCCAATAAAGTTAATTTGATTGCTCATAGCCAAGGCGCTACAGCCGCTCGCTATGTAGCCGCCCTTCGACCTGAGTGGATTGCATCGGTTAGCTGTACTCATTGCATGAATGAAGGCACTCCCTTTGGCCAAGGGCTGAATGATACGTTTGAAGATGGCACTTTCTTCAAGGAAGCGGGGGTTACTTTAATGAATGGCTTATTTAACTTTATTGAGTCGAGTTCGGCCGAGCCAAGCGATGGTGAATACAATAATGCAGAAAACGGCGATCAAGATGCCAGAGCACTATTAACAGCTGTCAGTGCTGAAGATTTTGATCGCTTTAATGCCTTATATCCTCAAGCAATGCCCGCAGTGGACTGTAGCATCATCAATAACGGTATCGATGGTCATACTGGCGGCGGCGCTCATATGGTGAATGGCGTGCGTTATTATTCTTGGGGGGGCAAAAAGAATGCAACTCGACTACTTGATCCATTAGACGCACTGATAATTCCTGTTGTTCAATTGTTCATGCCTAAAGGTATTGTCGCCGATGGCCTTGTGCCTTCTTGTGGCCAAGCACTAGGGGAGTTTTTACGTGATGACTATCGCACCAACCATTTTGATGCGATTAACCAGACAGCAGGTATGACAGCAGCATTTGTCGATGTACCTTCTATTTTTGTAACTCATGCAAATCGTTTAAAGAAAGCGGGTTTGTAATAAGACCCTGATTTAGGGGAGTGCAGTATTGCTCCCCTATTCACCCCCTATTACTCCTACCCAACCCTATTTCTAGCGAGCTTACTTAAGGCGAATTAAACGATGAATACTCACTATAAATGGTCAATAGCCAGCGGCATCTCCTTTCTAGCTATCGTGCTTTGGTATAATGCAGGCAGCCCTGTAGAAACGGACACCCTTTTAACAGAGACAATGGTTAAAAATCAGGCGACAGCAGAACAATCTCATAGCCAACAATTAGCCCAAGAGCCCGCGACTACATCTGCTAAGCCAAGCAGTCCTTTTCAGGACTTTAATACGACACCACCAAAATATTTAACTGATACTGAGTTAAGAGGCCAACTAACCACATTAGCAGATGGTTCATTATTCATTACTGAGCAAATAAGAAAGCGTTTTGATTATTTTTATATGATGACAGGTGACCGATCTCAACAGGAGATTAATGCCATCATTATTGATCATATTCACCAAACACTTTCCGATCCAGCTCTAACTCAGGCATTGGATTTATTACAGCAATACACAGACTATTTGAACGAATATAATACCTTTAGTCAGGGACTCGACTTTCAAATGATGCAAGACGACCCGCAATGGGTCGCCAGTGAAATCAGCAATATCCGTGATTTCCATTTAGGAGAAGAAACCAGCGAGCTATTTTTTGGTCAGCAAGAAATATTGAGAAGTAATTATTTACAGCACGAAAACACTCCTCTGTCCGCCCAAATGCGAGAGAATCAAAGTAAAACCTTACGCTTAACAAATTTACAGCAACAAACGGCGGCATTAAAAGAGGATAATGCGAATAAAGAAAAGATTCATGATATGCGAGTTGAACTGGTCGGTGAAGAAGCCGCGAATAGACTTTCCCAGCTCGATAATAACCGTCAAAAATGGCAAGAAAAACAACAAGCCTATCTTGCTTTAAAAGCTCAATGGAGCGATGTATCGGGTTTAAGTAGCGTCGATGAAATAAACGCAGTTGAAAAGCAGGCAATAGACAATTTAGGATTAACAAGCAGTGAACTAAAGCGCCTTAAAGCCCTTGATTATATTCAATCAAAATCTAGCAGCTAATCAATAGGCAATGAATGAGTAATTAATAGTCCGTAAGAGGGTCTTTGCAGGAGCTATCTTTAATACATTGCTGATTAATTTTAGCTTGCTGTTGGATTTCACTGATATTAGGCAGCGCTTCTAAAAACAACTTAAAGACTTTCGTCCTAAGGCCATCATTTAGCATTCTATTGATTTCAGCAATAATCACTCTGCCATGGGGAGTATCTGGGCAGCTTGCTCTAATGGGCGCAAAGCTGCTGCCTTCTGAAAGCATTAGGTATTCTAAAGAGTGGTCTGGATAGGTCTTATCAAATATTTGATATTCTTCAGGAAATAATAAAACACTACCAACATCTCTGCTATAGACATCCGCCATTTTCAGCAAAGTTACTGATCCTTCTGAAGCGGTAATATAGTCTATTTTCGTATCAGAGTTTAATCTGCCTTGCTCAAGAAACTCACTCATTTCTCCGAAGACTGGGCGTCCATTTAGCATAACCATACGGCCAAATATTTTGCTTGCTTCGATAGCCTTAGTGATTGAAACAACCCTGTTTTCACCATTATTTGATAAATAGTTATACAGTTTAGGGCGTACAGCAATGCCATAATCGACGGTATTCAAAATAGAGTTAGAGTATATACGGTGATCTGTGCTGGGTAGTTTCCAACTGCCTGTCGTGCAAAACTCGTTATTATTAGAGTCTTGCATATCATGAAACCAACGGGCAGGAGTTGTCAGAATGACTTCATTTTTAAATCCAGCATTAATATAGGCACGGGCCAAAACATAACCAATACCTCGCTCTGAATCTGAACCAAAAGGAGGGATATTAAACGTATACCAAGTATATGGAGAATCAGCAAAAGATACCGAAAGAACAGAAGAAAAAAACAGAGCAGTAATTAAGCGTAAAACTTTCTTTTTGAGCATTATCAACCTAAGGACAACTTTCAATCCTCAATTAGAGGTATGTATCTACTTACATTAGCCGATTTAAAGGTGTTTTTCCATAGTTATCCTTCACGATATTGGCTGGGTGTAATACCAATCCAGCGCTTAAATGACTTAGTGAAGTAAGATGCATCATTAAAATCTAACTGAGAAGATATTTGAGTGATGCTAAGCTGCGTTTCTGTTAAGTATCGCAAGGCTAACTTCTTTCGTATTTCATCTACCAGTTCCTGTAAACAGGTGCCTTCTAGCTTTAAACGACGCCTTAGCGTTCGTGGACTCATATTTAAGTTAGCCGCTATTTTTTCCATTTGTGGAAAGGTGAAGTTTAATAATTCATGTTCATCACAACAGAGCAACATGCGTATTTTTTCAGCAATGCTGGATTGTTGTGAGAAATTTTTCAATACTTTTTCACAGCTTTTTTCTGCCAGTTCTCGCGTCAGGGGTTCGGCCATCTTTAGCGACATGAATTTGACAGCTTTGGGGACAATCATTCTGTTTACAGGCCGATTAAAATGAATTTTATTGCCAAGAGTTTTTATATACTCTTTGCCATATCCAGGATCTGGAAAGTCAAATTCGAACTCTATTTTTTCATAGTGGTCGCTAATCAATAGCTTAGAGACGTCTCTTAAACTGGTAAAAATACTTTCTATTAAAAAGGGCTTCACTCCTTCGATAGAAATATTCTCTTGTAGTTCTAAATAGACATAGTCATCCATTTCTTTATAAGCACATTCAATAACAGGAAAGCGACATTTAAAGAAACGCGAGGTCAGTATAATCGCGTCACCGTAGGTAAGACTGGCCAATGCCGCAATACCTAGCATACCGTGAGTGGTAAGTCCTAACTCTGAACCTAATAACAAACCAAGATTCGGCTGATCAAATTCAGCAGAAGCATTACGAATCATCTGTTTATACTGCTCAAAAGCAATAAAACCTTTGGCAGATGCTAAGGTTTCTGCACAGTAGTCAGTATTTTCTAATACAGCATGGCTACTTATGCCTTCGCGCTGGCATAGGCGTAATAATGCCGCGGGATAATTCACCGCTATCAGGCTATTTGTATCAGCAATTTTTTGTCCAATTGTCATGCTATGAAGACCTTTTATTATTTTTAGTGGGTCATTCCATAGCAATAATAATACATCAACTTTCCCCTACCGCTGACATCAAAAGACGCCAAAACTAGCCGAAATAGGCCATTTACTTAATGCTGAAACCAATACTCTTTACGCAATAAATCACAACGGCTTACTTCACCACCTAAGTTTTGAGTGCCGCTTAAAATAACCGAACCATTGGTATCGCAGCTCTCTAATTCACAATCGTCACCTTCACAGGGCTTACAGCTTTCATGGCTAGGATTATCAGCACAGAACTCTTCATCCCCTTTGGTCGTGGTACGCACCTCAATTGGCTCCGCAGGTATGCCTATATTCCCCAATGGAACTTTACCAACAATAGGTAAGCTACCGCTATTATCAGGATCATTGTCCGCTTTTATATCAATGGTATAAGCTGATGAGGTGCCTACATCAGCAATACAAGAGCTGGGGTTTTCATCCTGTACCGTCGGGGAGAACGTGGTGAAATAGATATCACCTTGTGATGTTAGGGCCTTTGATAATACTTTTTCCCCTTCAGTTAACTCAAGTCTCCAGCCATGATCTTTTTCTGAGTTACTGCTAGTCTGTAAATCGATTAAATCAGTTGGGGTCAACATTTCGTAACGAGTCGGTGCTTTGACTAAATTTCTATTTTTAATAACATAAAAAGTATCGCTACTAGAGGCCATTAATGGATGTGCTCGAAAGCCACTACCAATGGCTAATGATAAATACTCATCATCGTTTTCTTTATCCCTAAAATAAGAAATACTCGGAGTATTATAAAAACGTTGATAAGGCTGATTGCTTGCGCTGCTATCGTTCGCATCAAATATTATCCCTGCTTGAGCAAAATCAGCTTTACCTTGATTAGTTTTATTGATGTCAAAACGCCATAGACGGCCACCCACGTCACTGACAAAGAAATAATCGGTAATACTATCGCCATCAAAATCTACAGTTGCAACATCACTGGTAATTGCGCTAGTCATTTCTGCTAGATTTAAACTACTCGACGCTTTGCTTGCATGCCATAATCGTTTACCGGTTTCTGGATCAATCATATAAACGGCATTACCCATGCTATGCTCAGTGCGCTGAACTTGATCATCTTCTATAGGGTCGTAACCTCCTCCTGCTAATAGTACGACTTTAGGTTTACCATTCCACTGCACTTTTGCCAAGACTAGATTCGACCATGTCTGGCCCACCTGTTTATAGCCTCCTTCACCTCCATTTATTTGCCAAGCGTATTTAGGCTTATCTGGATCAGTGATATCTAGCGCATAATAATGGCGACCGCCACGGCGCAAACCAAAGAATAATAAAACCTTCTCACCATCTTCAGCATCGACCTCTCCATTATAATTTTTATCCATGTGCCAGTAGTTAATAGCGCCATCGATGCCATAGGTTTTATCAATTAAATCTTCGCCATCGACATAGGTAGGAATGTTCTTTAACAGCTCTTTGGGAATATAAGAAAAGTATTCTTTAAATTCTTTTTTATCCGCCTTAAAGGCATGCAAATAGCCGCTATTAGTACCGACAAAAACAACCCCCTGCTGGATCTTTTCACCACTGCTATCAGTTGAATTATAAGCAACAACGAGAGGTCTACTATGAATAGGGTCTTCCATTTCACGGCGAATGCCATCATCGCTGGTTGAAGATTTTCGATTTGCCCAATCAACCATCTGCTGATGTATCTGCTCTGAAGTATTAGCATCTAAACCGAGTAGTTCTTTGCTCACGGTCGAGGTAGTTAGCTCAGTATTTAATTGGCTTTTAGAACCATCAAGATGGGTATATATTTTATAATCTGCACTCAAACGACTGGCAGCACCACCGATGACGACGTCTTCGCCATCGTTAATACCGTCATCCGTCCAATAGCTACGAGATTCTTTAGTAAAAATTCCGCTATCTAAAATGGCAGGATTACCATTAGCATCAATAACCTCTCCTGCTGCATTTAGCCGGTAAGATTTTAAGTTACCGTTCCAATTATTACCGGGCTGGGGTACAAACATCGCGTAATAGAGCTGATCTAAATGCTCCAAGCTATTATAAGAATTTGCAGCCACCGCAGGCGCAACAAAGGTCACTGGCACATCGGAGGTTTCTTGTAAGGTACGCTCTAATGCATCAACAATACTTTGGTAGTCACTGGCGGAATAATATTTACCGCCACCGTGATGAGCAATGGATTCCATATATTTAATATCGCTATTATCACCACTGCCATCAAAGAAGCCACCAATAACAAAAGTCCGAATTACTTGCTTGCCCGCAAGCTCTAAATTTTGGTCAAAGTTATTTAAATAATACGCTAACTCATCTGCACAACCACCACTACCGGAACAGGAGTGAGATAATCCAGACCCTGATGGAAAATTAATCCCCGATATCATCTTCTTAATTTTACTATTTGCCTGATCATCATAAGAGGGAGAGCCATCAGTAAATAAAATAATGGTACTCGATGTTTGGCAAGCGCTGTTTAATGGCGATAGATATTGATTATTACTACGGGATAAACTCACGCTGGGAGTATCAACCCGCTTAGTCGTGTATTTATTTCTACCTTGATCGATAAAACCATCGCTATCACGAACTAGGGTTTTACCTGGTATTAGGACTTGCGAATAAGAGTCACGCCCAAAAGTGACGCCATCTCCTCTAAAATATAACGCCGCTTCAAAATAACTTTCACTTAATGGCGTGCCATTCCATGGAATATAACTATTCGCCTTAGTTTCAAATTCAGCACTGATGTTTTCGACATCATCAATTGCGATATCAACAAAACCTCCCTCCATTTCAGAATCAAAACGCATTAGCCCTAAACGAATGCCGCTGGTGCTTTTAACCACAGCAATAGCAGCTTCTCGGGCGATTTGCATGCGCGACTTAATTAATCCTTTTTCTAGGTTTTCTAATTCAATTTGAAAATTAATAAAGTTGCCCGTATAAAGGTGCTTTATATGAGTTTTCCACTGCTTGGAATAATCACGAGGAAGCTTCCAGCTAGAATTTGTTACTATATATTGAGCACTGGAATCGCGGCCACGAGTATCGACATAGCTGTTTTCAGGGTGACTGCCCTCATCCGCTTTACATTCAATTAAGGCAAAAGAATCCGTACTGCCGTCTGGCAATGTTCTATCACCTTTTTTAGGCTGCCAGTCTTTTTCACTGCTATTCCAGCGTTTGAACTGACCATTATAAAACCCTGTTTCTGCTAAAGCTTTATTCGCACCCTCACAAACTAGGGTTTGAGGTGAAAAGAATTTTTTTTGTAAATCTATTTTATTTAAATCTTTTTCGCCATTACCTTCATATTCGTTTGAGTAATAATACAGTTTACTATCAAAACCATGGTCTGGATAAGTCACCGCTGGATCATAAGTCGGTGCTTCTGCTTCTTCGTACCAGCCCATACTGCCAGAAGTATCCATCACGAACAGAGAATTCTGTCGAATACCGACTGACTGACCACGATAAACTTCAATGTCTTCAGCAAAACTTAATGAAACATGCGTCCCTTGTAGGACAATACAACTGAGTGTAATTAGTGATAATAACTGTTTCATAATAAACCTTTCTCTTGCTCTGCATTCGCCGTCCAGCGAATATAGGATACGGTTTTGTCACGCTGATTGTATTGTATTCGTACGTTTTGGGATGGAGAGCGTAAGCGGGTATAGAGTAAAACATCCATTTCTAACTGCTGGCCTTTAAATAATAGAATACTGTCACCATCAAGAATCAACTCTAGGGATTGGCAGTCGGAACAGCTTTTCACTCGAATAAGTCCCGACATTTTTTGTGTAGAATAATTATTAACTACTTGAATATCGTTATGCTTGACCATCAAATTTTTACTAATAATGTCAGCATGAGAGGTATTGAATAAAGCGAGATTCACCGTTATTAATAAGCAACATGTCGATATAAATCGCCTAGGCATAAAGAAAGAAGTCATAAAATATCCGCTATTAATACAGTGAGTTTTGCTGATTGTTTAAACCGGTAAAGGCCAAGCCCGTCTTTTGTTTGGCTGCCATGCTACGAGAATCAAATTCGGCTTGGGACGATAACTGAAAGTCATAATCTATGCGGCTATTGATCTCATTACCCTCTGATAATGACAACTGCCCTTCTGTCGGCGGAATGTGTAATAGGTTACTGGCAAGCTGAATCGCTTTCGGCTCTGTAATATCTGATTCAAGTTCGACCGGTAAATAACTACGCTGGTTATTCTCATCCAGCTCGAAACTAGACAATGGCTCCGATAATAAACTATCTCCAGACTCGGAATCCCTAAGCTCACTGAACCAATATTCCTGATCATTCATTGCAATATTGAATAACATTTCAGAATGCTGAATATTCGTCACCATTCTTGTTTGCAGGCCCGAGCGTTGCATAGAGGACGTAGCAACTAGAGTAATAGCGGTTAATATGACCAAACTAATCGCAAGTGTTGAACCTTTGTTCTTGCCATAAGTCGTATTATTAATCTGCATAAATAGGCTTCCGCAATTGATGACTGTAATTACGACAGATCATAATTTTTATGCAGCGAGATTACTCATGACTTGTCCGACTACCCGATATTCCTCTGCGTCGCTATAAGGCCTTTAAAGCACTTATTAAGAAAAACTATCACCTCCATACAATAAATTAATTATCGTTATTAGAGGTAATCGCTAAACTGCAGCCAAAATTCATATCATTCAGGAAAAATGATGCTGCAAACTTTAAAATCGTCGGTTTTTGCTTTAACCCTACTCCCTTTTATAGCGCTCTCTTCTATATCCTTCTCTAGTCAGGCAGAGCCACTGCAATCACAAGCCAAGGCAATGTTTGGTACGCTACCGGCGACTATGCCTGGGGCAGAAAATGACAGCGCCGCGCTAATTGCTTTAGGCGAAACCCTGTACATGGATACTCGCTTATCGGTAAACGATAGCCAGTCTTGCAACACCTGCCACAATGTAACGAACGCAGGACCAGGGGTTGATAATACTCAATTCTCTCCAGGCGCTATTGAAGGTAAATTTGGTGGCCGTAATGCACCGACAGTATGGAATGCAGGTTTCCAACTAGCGCAGTTTTGGGATGGTCGTGAAGCAGATTTAAAAGGACAAGCTAAAGGACCTATTCTGAACCCAGTTGAGATGGGGATGCCTTCTGAGCAAGCTGTGATTACTAAGATTTCAGCAATCGCTGAATACCAAACCGCTTTTAAAGCAGCATTTAATACCGACAATGCGATTACTTACGATAATCTGGCCCATGCAATTGCCGCTTTTGAGCGCACATTGATTACCAAAGACCGTTTTGATCAGTACATGCAGGGAGATGTTACGGCCCTTAATCAGCAAGAAAAAGCAGGTCTACAAGCCTTCATCAATACCGGTTGCACTGCCTGTCACAGCGGCCCGACATTGGGTGGCACGACTTATCAGAAACTGGGCCTAGTAAAAGCTTACGAAAACCAAGCGGATCAAGGTCGTTTTGACTTAACCAATAAGCCAGCGGATAAGATGGTCTTTAAAGTAGCGATGCTAAGAGATGTTGCTAGAACAGCGCCTTACTTCCACGATGGCAAAATTGAAACGTTAGAAGAAGCTGTAAAAACCATGGCAGCCTTGCAGCTAGGCCGTGAATTAGATGATAAAACCACTGCCGATATTGTCGCCTTCTTAAAAGCGATGAATCACGATAGCTCGCTTTAACAAAAAAAGGGTGATAACCACATGGCTATCACCCTTTTTTCGTTTCTATATCTGTCTAGCGCCTGCTACTTTTTCAGATGCACCATTTTTTCGATAATGCCCGCAAGCTCTGGACGATGCTGACGAATCTCCTCTTCACTCAGTTCATCGACTTCATGTGGGAATACCAACCAATCGTGAGTCTCATAAATAAAGTAGTCCGGAATACGATCGGTCTTGTTGTTATCAGGCTTATAATAAGGTGTCGCAACACGAATTTCAGGAGTGTTCTTTTTACACGCCCTTTTTAAATCCTGTATGGTTTGCTCAATACTCAAGCCACTGTCATGCACGTCATCGACAATGAGTAGGCTGTCTTCACTTTCTAAGCGCTTAATCAAATAAGTTAAACCGTGTACGCGTACGTGCTTGTCACGCTCGCCAATACCGGTATAACTGGAAGTGCGAATCGCAATATGGTCCGATTCGGTACCCAATACATGCAGCAGCTCTTGTACCGCGATGCCTACAGGGGCACCACCACGCCAAACGCCAACGATGTAGTCAGGACGAAAGCCACTTTCGTATACTTTCACTGCCAATTTAAAGGAATCCTCTAACAGTTGCTGAGCGTTGATAAACACTTTATTCATTTCAAATTCCTGACGGATTGGACAGTTAATATTTGGCGGTGCAGTTTACAGCATAACTAACTTAGAGCAAGACCGTGCGGCCGTAATTATCAGTGTAGTAATCTGTTAATATACTGTCCAACCCTCAACTCTTAAGCAAACAAACCAGTAGATAACTATTTGTACATAACTATGCCCCGAATACCTGCGCTACCCACTCACCCCATTATTTTAGGCGCCCTACTGATATTGCTCGGCGAAGCCCTGCTGGGTATTATGGGCGGTATCATCAAGCATTTATCCACCGACCTATCGACTCAGCAAGTGGTCTTTTTCCGCAATATCGCGGGGTTGATTATGCTGTTACCCATATTAATGAAAACGGGTTTGTCTGAGCTAAAAACTAAACGATTTCATTGGCACTTGATGCGCGCCTTAGTCGGCTTAAGCGCTATGTATTGCTACTTCTTTGTATTGGCACGAATGCCGTTAGCGGAAGCATTTTTAGTGAAACTCACCAGCCCCTTCTTCATGCCCTTGATTGCCTATATCTGGCTAAAAGAAAGCATAGGGCCCAATACCCGCTGGGCCATCATAATCGGTTTTATCGGTGTCGCCTTCATTCTACGACCCGGCACAGACAGTGTTTCTTATTTCGCCATTATCGGTTTAATGGGCGCAGCGTTAGCCGCCCTTGCTAAGGTAACCATTCGCAAAATGGGGGGTACAGAAAGCAGCGTGGCGATTGTTTTTTACTTTGGGCTGATATCGGCCATCATCTCTGCACCACCGGCGTTTTATGCCTGGCAGGAAGTTCCTGACCAAGCATGGGGCTGGATTCTATTAATGGGTGCCGTAGCGACCCTAGGGCAACTAGCCCTTACCCGCGCCTATCGCACCGCTCCTACGGGAAGGATTGGGATTTATGTCTATTCTTCTGTGATTTACGGCGCCCTTATGGGCTGGTTGTTTTGGGGCGAAGTACCACTTTGGACAACGTGGCTGGGCAGTGCTTTTATCATTGCAGCGGGGTTGATTAATATTCGCAAGCCAGCGAAGAAAACTTTTAAAAACGCGAAGAGGTCATGAACATGTCGATTAAAAAAGCACTACTCTATGGGTTTACAATCGCCATTATTCTAATTTTTACTACCTGGTTTATAGGCCATTTATGGGTATTTATTATTTTAGTGGTCAGCGCATTCATTAGTATTGCGGTAAGTGCTGCTAAACAGAGTGCTATTCAGAAGCGGGCGAAGAAATCCGAGCACTGATCACGATGTAGCGCAAAACATTGTTTCTATAAGCCCAAGCCAGAAATGCCGCCGTTACCCTGTATTTCAACCCTGCAGATCGATTACCTCTAAGCTTGTGATCAGCGTCTTTGCTCGACTTAAGCCAATTGCCAAACGGTTCAAATACAAACTCACTAATGTCTTCACTGGTAACATGATCAAAACCCGCCTGCTGAAGCTGACCTTGGTATTCTGCTAGTGTCACAATATTATCTTTAGGAATCCGAGAGGCGCTAAGCATGATATTCAACAGCATTCTTTTACCCCAAGATAACGGCGCATCGGCGAGTACAATATCAGTTAAGCCAATAAAAGCAGTCGACGAGTTAATGTCATTATTTTTTTGCTTTGTCTTTGCTGAAGATTTTAAAATTTGAAAGCTATCGTCAAAGAAATTCTTGCGTGACGGAAAATGATAAGCACAATCGAGGGCTAAAATCGTATTGATGTCTTTACAAGCCACTGCTAAGCCGTTCTTTAAATCAGCGACATCGCCTTGAAAAATATTATCAGAGCTGCTCAGGTTGGTACCATCAGTATTGGCTTGCGACTGTCTTAACTCGAACTGCCTTAACTCGAACTGCTTAAGACGCTGCTTTGCCAATACCGTCTGACTGACTGAATAGTTAATGCCGCACAAAAATTGAATATTATAATCTTTCAACCAGAGCAATAACTGATCACCACAACCAAAGCCCGCATCTAAAATACGACTATCTTGGTTTAAATTCACCGCATTCGCTAACTGATGCGCCAAGCCCTCACACGCCGTTGAATAATCATCCCCTGCTTGCCAATAGCCTAAATTGCCCCAATAAGCATCACCACTATTAAGCAGTCGCTCGGACAGATCGTAAAATTCGGAGGTTTGGTTTTTTGTACTGGATTGATTATTCATATTATTTAATTTAGATTGCATACCATCAAGATTTTTCCTTTCATTACTTTCAATTAGCAACCCCAATGAATACACCGATTCCTTGCCCCTCAAATCGCTGAACTTTTTATTATCTGCTCATTTGCTGCTAAATACATATGTCAATTCACGATCATTCACTAAAATCGACATAATCAATCTAATTATCGCTTACATAAACACGACAATAAATCCTATTTTATTATTAAATATCAAAGAGTTATGTAAAATACGATGAATACATATTGTCGTATGTTTGTTTGACGAATTGAGCCGACTTTGCTACATTCAGATAAAGATCAATCTAGATAGAGCTAGAAGACATGAAGCGCTTATCACTAAAATCAAAAGTCAGTACGAAGATATCCCGCTCTAAGCGTGAAGTATTTCTACGTTCAGACTTTGAGAACCTAGCCGGATACGATCAAATTGGCAGAGCGTTACGCCAATTAACATCTGAAGGAACTTTACTCAAAGTTGGTTACGGCCTCTACGCAAAGGCGCGCCCGAACAGAATCACAGGTAAGCCAATGCTGTCTGCTGAAGGCGGCTTTTCTCAAGTTGCAGAAGAGGCACTTTCTCGACTTGGGGTAAAGTGGCAACCATCAAAAACCGTTCAGGCTTATCAAGCAGGCTCGACACAAATCCCTGCCAACGCAGAGGTTATTGTTCTTGATCGTTTCAATCGACGAATAGCTACGGAAAAGTTTGAGCTTCAAATGGCACGAGCTTAATGACGACCTTTGATACCTCCCTCTTTCTCGACATAGCTGATGCTCTGGGCATTAGCAGCCCAGCTATTGTTGAAAAAGATTACTGGGCAACACAGTTTTTGAAAGAAATATCAAAACTCACACCTAAGGGTTATCAACTGGTTTTTTCAGGAGGAACCTGTCTAGCCAAAGCACACCAAAATACATTCAGAATGTCTGAAGACATCGACATTCAAATGATCCCTCACCCAGAAACAGCTGCTTTGTCTAACAACCAACAAAGGCAACTTAGACGAGATATTCATCAGCTCATTCTCAATATTATTGAAGACTCCGATTTATTCAAACTGGCTTCTACTCCGCAAAAACGAAGTGAAGGGAAATATCAGCAGTTTCTGATTGAATACCCAAGGGAACACGACACACCAGCTGCACTTAGACCACATCTACAATTAGATCTGACAGAATCCAACTTACTTGAAGACCCTGTCGAGCTTTCTTTAAGTTCGCTTTATGCGAATACACTGAAAATAAAAAGTGAAATTGATAAAATCACCTGCGTCACGATTAACTCAACGGCCAGCGAGAAGTTCGTTTCCTTGCTTCGCAGAACAGCATCTCATGCCAGAGATAACTCTAGGGCGGATGATAAAACTCTGATTCGTCATGTTTATGATCTTCACTTAATATTTGTAACAATGGCCTCACCACAGACTTTGAAATCTATGGTTCAACAGGTTATAGAAATTGATAAAAAGCAATTTGGTCGTCAGCACAAAGAATTCGCAGATAACCCAAACTTAGAGCTTCACTATGGCCTGTCACTATTAATTGAACAGCCACAGCATCAAGAAAGGTATCAACAATTTATTGGGCCACTGGTTTACCATCCCTCCCCCGCCCAATGGGATGAAGCTATCGCAAGCATTCAATCGCTTGCCGACTGCTGGCTAACAATCTGACTTCCGACCCTTTGCATCAAGATTGTTATCAACATAGAATTTCCAATTAGCCGAAGCCATACTTTCAATTTATCTCTTTGCTACCCTACAGACAAACCCTTATTATGTACTCATGTTTATTTCCACACAAACACGCTGTCAGCTATTGTCCATAACCTTCTCGATCCTCGCTCTATTAGTGCCTGGTGCCAGTCTGCTATTAACTGGCCGCTACAAGCTCGGGTTTGCCATCCCTTTAATCGGTTTACTCTGGGTGGCTGCTTTAAGCTGGAGCCGAGTCGTTATAGAACCCAGTGGTTTTATCGTTTTTCTTCTCGGGTTATTGGCTTTGCACTTAGTTAGCTATATAGCAGGTATTATTTTAACCATTCGTAATTCAGGCGCTATTGCTTGCTTAAGAGCTTGGGGAACCCTTTTACTGCTATGCTCCTTGAATCTGGCAGTCACTCTCAGCAGTCACCTTTATAAAGACCAGTGGTTTGGCTTTGCGTTTTATCATATTCCCTCTGAGTCTATGAGCCCGACATTGCAAACTGGCGATGTAGCATTGATTGATACTTGGGCTTATAAAAATCAACCCGCACTCACTAACGATATAATTATTGTTAAGCGAACGGCCACAAGCATGGTATTAGCCAAACGTCTGCAGAAGACGCGTAGCCATAATGAGGAAAGAGAGTTGTTTATTGTTGGGGATAATACTAACAGCAGCATTGATAGCCGCCGTTTTGGCTGGGTTAGCGATGATTATTTAATCGGCAAAGTACGGTTTGTGTGGTTTTCGTTTAGTGATGATCAGCGATATTTATTATCGGCTAAATGAAGATAAAACTTTCTTGATAATTCATATGCTCTCTAAATATTTCAACCTGACCCAAGAATTTACTTTACCTTCAAGATATTTCCGACGCGTACAAGCTATCACCCTCATGTTTCAATACAAACTCTTGCAAACGATAAAACTCTTCTGGCATTTTTAAGTTACTCAACCCTTCTTTCAATTGAGCAAATGCCTCATCATCATTACATTTCAGTTCTTCGATACCTGCTTCTTCTTCATACTCACTTATGAATCCATTCAATGTTGTTAGAAACCAACGGTTTGCAAGGCAACATTTTCTTAATTTTCGATTGTTAACACTGCCATCAAGCGACTTCGCTCTTGGAAGCCTTGTGTCGTAACATATAGGCGACATGTAGGGAAAAATACTCAAAAAATATTGAATAAAATCTTTAAATATACAGATATTTTCGTCGTCTTCCTTCGTCCAAAGGTAATCTATAATTCCATACATTAGACTATTCGTTAATGCGTCCACATCAATTTTCACAGGAATCACTACTGTTTTTCCTTGATGGGTCAATGTCCTAACCCGATCACTTTTATAGCTATCGCCATATAACCAATGAAACAAACCGATGCATACATCTGGATGCGAATAGTCCCCCTTTGGAGAAAATACAGAATTAAAATGATACAAAAACCGCTCTTCAATATCAGGGGTATTTTCATAACGATCGCGAGAATCAGGTTTTTCTAGCACCCAAAACCAGTATTTTGAAATACTTTCAATAACAACACTTGTATCATTAATAGGGGAAGTCGATATGACATCGGTCAAAGTAGACTGATATTCATCTGTCATTAGGTGGCGTATATCACCATCAAAAAAATAAGATCTTGCAAACTGACTTTCCTTTTCAGGCACATCAAAAAAGTACCGGTTTGAATAAACCTTCCATTTTTCTTCTCGTTCAGCAATCCATGCCTTATCTTGCAAGTATGCTAAATCAGTCATAATTAAAATCTGCCTTCTCTTCTTCTATTGCTTCTTTCAATTCACCTTGAATAATGCTCAGCAAGGTACCTAATGCGCCTTCTCTAATTTTAGAAGTCGGAGCTGCAGCGGTATCAAAGTGAGCATTCATTAAATTATCTTTATTACTAACGGGGTTTTTCTTAAAATTATTCCTAACAAGATCAAGATCAGCACTTTTGGCTAATAGTTCCCCTCTTCTTGGTGCTGCGGCCTTACTTTTAGCCACAAACTTATGAAACTGCCAGTTAAAATCAGATACATTTATATTTGGAGCTATTTCATCCCTATCATGCCTTTGTACAACCCCAATCTTTTTAGCTACTCGATCTAAGGTAAACTGTTTATGGGCGACAGTCCCTTGTGCTTTTTGCGGCACAGTTCCATCCTCCTTACGATCACCCGTTCCCCATTTCCAAGGTGTTGCAGGATACGGTTTATTAGTTTGTACATCACCTACTTTTTTAGACTTCCAAGACTTTACTTCATGCCAAATTTCACCGTTACTAGCCTTGGTGACGATATCGACATCTCGTCCAAAGATTAATGCTTTCTTTATATTTTCACGTTCTAAAGTACTGTTGGTAGGATAAATCAAAACGTCACGCAAAACTTCCAAACCAATAACGTCCTGACCTGCTGCATGTAACATAGCGGTATGCATCAAATGAAACGCTGCGCCATGGGCATTCCTAATTAGCGTTAGATCACTATCAGTATTTGCTACAAACGTAGGAACTGTTTTCAAAATTAGAGCTTTAATGGCTTGTTCATTTCGAGCCTTATCCGTACCGATTACATTATTATCAAACAACCGACCTTTATCTATTTCATCATCCAAATAGGCCATAATAGCCATTAAGGCGATTGGCGGTATTCTTTGCCCATCAAACCCTTTAATCAGCTGTTGAATATTTTTGGGGCTCATACCACGCTTAACCGCTACTAATAACCCGGTAACCATCCCCTTAGTTAAAGCATGTTTTATAAACCTACTTCTTTGACTAGCGGGTAGATTCTTAACCGTGGTTGCAAATGCCCTAAACGTTTTCGGTGCTGCACCTCTTGGCAGCGTAGCCAACAATGGCTTTAATTCCGCAAGACTTTTACCTAGGGCTTTACCTATACCTGCCAAAACCCCTGCATGCGCCTGCGGAAACACCCCATACTCCGCCGTAGCAAACTGTTCAAAAGCACTCACAC
>ERZ1027231.114-NODE-114-length-43435-cov-57.165353_pt1 | contig 43435 bp, 33 predicted proteins | sample MGYA00520866_ERZ1027231 | MGnify/ENA primary metagenome ERZ1027231 (study PRJEB33311, sample SAMEA4378411) | marine metagenome | biome: Marine biome; feature: Fjord; material: Water | collected 2014-07-20T08:00:00Z/2014-07-... | depth 75 m ...
TCGTATCAAAGTGAACATAAAAAGGGGTGGTTTTGACCTGTGAATTAGGACCGCTGTGTGGCAAAAGTGATCATGTCTCGATAGTGCGCTAAGACGACATTAACAATAATTATTTTGCCATATATTTTCTAATGATTTATTTTTGTCATATTAGTGAGAAGTCTCAGTAATATCCGAGTTATGCTAAAAATTAAATATTCGTAGTTTCTAAAGCTTTGAAATTATGTGATATTAATACGAATTAAATAGAAATTATGAGACGGACTTTACTGAGAAGTCTCCATAATAAGCGTTAGGTATCTCAATAATGGATGACTTTTTTAGAGCCCTCCACGAGTTTAAATACTCGGATGGTTCGATTGTTGATAAATTTAAAGAACTAGAAAACTTGTTCAGCTACTTCTCTCAACCCGAGTTGTCTCAAGACGAAGAAGTATTGGCTTGCCATCTAGTTTTTGATGCCTGTGAGCATATGGTACACAGCCGCCATTTTAGACAATTCGAGTATGCGGGGGAGCGGCTTGAACGAATCGAACATCTATGCCGTAATTTAATAGCTAAAACAAAATTGGACATTAAAGAAAGTCTATACATGTTGATTGAGCAGCATAGAGGTTGTAATAAATTAGAAATGCAAGGTCTCAATAAGTTTATTTCATTTAGAAGTTCGTGGGATTTTTATCTTGTAGAGGGCACTGGTATTGCTCCTGAGTTACGGATCTTTGGAAAGGAATTTGGAATACTTGAAACTCGGTTTGAGACTAAGTCGCGCTCTATTAAGGAAAGAGGTACGGATGAACTTAATCCATATTACCTATGTGGGATTGTTGGAGGTGAGAGAAAACGCATGCGATTATGCCCCGATACCTAAGCCATTTAAGCAGGAATTTTAACAGTTGGCTACTCTCGCTTCGCTCGGTATTATAGCCAACTATCAAAATCCCCTTAATGGGGCTTATTGATACAAAATCTAATCCGAAGCATTGATTGTCGCCTATTCGCTAAGGTCTTCTTTGTGGCAAAAGTGATCGTGTCTCGATAGTGCGCAAAACGGAAGTCTCAGATGCGCTCTAGTTAAGGTCTGCTCCAAGCTCATACCTGTCGTTGAATTTCCATCATTTGATGTTAATTTTGAGCTTAAAGTTTCCATTTTCAATTAAAAAAATTCACATCCATTTATAATTGAAATTTGAACTAATATTTTTGTATGGAGTTAGGTCTCAAATCCCCGCACCGAAATTTCATGCCATGGTGTGAAATTGACTAGATTATGGGATGCTTTTGTTGATACTTTTAAAGTATGCTTTTTGGAGAGATTCTTGTGCTTCAATCAATTCTATTTTTTCAAATTAAATATCAGCTCTTTCGTTCATGAAAACAAAGGTGGCTAATAAGCCTAAATTTAGTAATATGTGGCGATGAATAGCAGGAAAAACTTAAGGAAACATTATGAAAATATTTATAGCCATCATGGTATCTGCCTTGGCAGTATATCTGTTCCATCATGCGTATGGCCTTGAAGGGGTTAGCCTAGAGCGCTGGGGTTATATAGTCGGTGGCGTTATCTCAGTTGTTGTCGTTTTAGCACTTTTCATTCCTAAACAGGAAGAAGGGCAGGAGCGAAAATTCTAAGCAATTTAATTAAACAAGGCTACCTGAATCATTATTCGAGCCGCTAAAAGAACAAATTGAAAAAGTAAAAATAGTGCATTAAAAAGACTTCGCTGAGTTTGCTCTTTTCTCTATCGCAGGCGTTTAATTTTTTTTAGGGTTCCCTTAAAGGCAAGGCTAATGGATCATTTTGTTTTTTTAGCTTGCGCAATGAAATCGTTTAAGTAGTCAATATGCTGTTCGTCCTTGCGAATACCGACAAAGATCTGTTTACCAATACCTTTTTCTCCAAAACGAATACTCTTAATAGGCATTGATTTTGAGTACTCATCTACTAGCCAGCCTGGCAAGGCACAAACACCTCGACCAGCGGCGACCATCTGTAACATGATCTCAGTTGTTTCAATGTTTATATGTTTCTTTACTGAACACTTTGCTGGATTAAGAAATTGACTAAAAATATCGAGCCTCAGCGGCTCAACAGGGTAACTAAACAGTACTTCTTCGCTTAGTTGCTCGGGTAAGACAAAACTTTGCTTTGCAAGTTTATGAGATGCGGAAACAACGAGTCTATGCTCATAGTCAAAAACGGGTATATAGTCTATTTTAGGTTTAAAGAGCGGATCTGGTGTAATAAGTACATCTATTTCGTAGCTAAGTAATGCACCTAAAGCGCCAAACTGAAACTTCTGCTTCACGTCCATATCGGTGTCTGGCCACTGCTTCAGATAGGGCTGAATTACTCTAAGTAGCCATTGATAACAAGGATGGCACTCCATGCCAATGCGTAGCGACCCCATTTCACCTTTTGCAATCTGATTCAGTAATAATTCCGTGTGTAAAAACTGAGGTAATACTCTATTAGCAAGTGTTTGTATGCGCTCCCCTGCAGCGGTAAGACGAAGGTTTCGACCGTATTTTTTCCATATTTGAGTCGAAATTTGGCCTTCTAATTTTTTGATACTGTGACTTAAGGCTGATTGGGATAAGTGCAACGAATCAGCCGCTTTAGTAAGGGTTCCATGTTCTTTTATTGCGGTTAGTATTTCTAAATGGATCCTCTCTAACACCTGTTAACTCCTATCTTTAGTTCTCTGATGAATTATATTCGTTGTTGGATGAAATGATATCATTTCATCCAACGAGTTACTTCCTATTAGAATAGGAATAAAGCTTATAGGAAAAGTTGAGCCAACATACGTAAGCCAGTAATTAGTAATACGAAGGCAAAGATTTTTTTCAGTTTTACTGCATCTAATCTTGCGGCCAGTGATGCCCCTACAGGTGCGAATAATACCGTTAGTGGCACAATACAAATGAAGCTAAATAAATTGACCAAGCCGAATGTACCAGCTGGAGCATCAGCTGGTGTGCTGCCTAGTGTCAACATGGTTAGCGCACCAGGTAACGAAATTATTAACCCTATTGCGGCGGCGGTACCAACAGCTTTGTGGGCAGGATAGTTATATAACGTGAGCAAGGGAACCGAGATTGTGCCGCCGCCTATCCCCACCATAGAACTGAAAAAACCAATAGATGTACCCATAACCGTTTGCCCTGCGCTACCAGGCAGTTTTTGATACAGAGCGGATTTTCCAGTTCTGAATAACATGTTTAATGCCGATAAGACCGATATCACCCCAAACAACATAGTAAGTAGAGTACCTTCAACGCGAGTCACTAACCAACTACCAAGCAATACCCCGACAAGAATAAATGCCGCCCAACGTTTGAGCAGGTCAAAATCCACATTACTTTTTTTATTGTGGGAACGAATTGAGCTAATAGACGTTGGTACTATGGTGGCTAATGAGGTTGCTGTCGCAACTAGCATTGCAGATTCGGGTGATACACCGAAGCTCTGGAACAAGAAAAATAGCACAGGCACGATTACGATACCGCCGCCTACGCCTAACAAGCCAGCTAAAACTCCTGCGAATACACCTGTGGCAAGCAATGCCAAAAGTGTCGGGATATTATTTGTTATAAATTCAATGATATTCATTAATGATTACTTCTATTTTTCATTGTTATTATCTTTCTATTAGCTTTCTAGTATGTAAGCGCGATAAAGACCTTATTATCTATTCAAGGGGCAATTGCAAACAGTAAAGGGTATGCCCCCTCTTATTACTTTTAGTTTTTAATCTTCAACTAAAGGTTAACAGTTTGACAAGGGGAGTTATACCAATGAGATGAAATCCAATACCTTCAAAAGTAACCCAACGACATATCATGATAGTTGTGAGTTACTGATAGTAAGCTCTTTTCGTACGATTGCTGCACCTGCACTTAACGCATTTAATTTCCCCCTCGCTACCTCACGAGATAAAGGCGCCATACCACAGTTGGTGCAAGGATAGAGTTTGTCGGCATCGACATATTTGAGTGCTTCTCTTAGCGTTTTGGCCACTTCCTCAGGCGTTTCAATGGTATCGGTTGCGACATCAATAGCACCTACCATCACTTTTTTACCGCGAATAAGTTCAAGTAGCTCCATTGGAACATGAGAGTTATGACATTCTAGCGAGATAATATCGATAGTAGATTGTTGCAGTTTGGGAAAAGCTTCTTCATATTGTCGCCACTCAGATCCCAAGGTTTTTTTCCAGTCTGTATTGGCTTTGATGCCATAGCCATAACAAATATGTACAGCGGTTTCACACTTAAGTCCTTCAATTGCTCTCTCCAAACAAGCAATGCCCCAATCATTAACCTCATCAAAAAACACATTAAATGCCGGCTCATCAAATTGGATAATATCAACACCCGCTGCCTCTAACTCTTTCGCTTCTTGATTAAGGATTTTGGCAAATTCCCAAGCGAGTTTTTCCCGACTTTGATAATGGTCATCATAAAGTGTATCTATCATTGTCATAGGGCCTGGCAGCGCCCATTTAATAGGCTTATTGGTTTGCTGACGTAAAATTTTGGCATCTTCAACAAACACGGACTTTGGCCGAGAAACAGCACCAACCACCGTAGGTACACTCGCCTCATAGCGATCACGAATTTTAACAGTTTTACGATTCTCAAAGTCAACGCCGGTTAGGTGCTCAATAAAGGTAGTCACAAAATGTTGGCGCGTTTGTTCGCCATCACTGACAATATCAATGCCTGTTTGTTGTTGTTCTTGCAATGACACTCGTAACGCATCGTGTTTGCCGTCAATTAATTCCTCACCCTGCAATTTCCAAGGTGACCAAAGGGCTTCAGGTTGTGCAAGCCACGAGGGCTTAGGTAAACTGCCTGCCGTTGATGTAGGTAATAGTGTTTTGTGAATACGTGTTTTAGGAGTAAGTGTTTTCATAATAAATACTGCTGTACCTTTTTATTCAGTAAAATGGCGTTAATTAAAGTGCGTAATTAGCAGACCACTGCTCTAGTACTGTTTGATGGGGTTTGATGAAGTGCTCCTCAGCAAATTTTCCCTGCTTAATAGCTAACTTACTGCGCTCTTCTCGATCATAAACAATTTGAGTTAATGAATGATCTTGGTTCTTCAAATTGGGTTGATAACAATTTCCTGCAACCGCATTGGCATTATAAATTTCAGGTCGATAAATCTTTTGGAAGGTTTCCATCGTACTGATAGTACTTATTAGCTCAAGATTACTGTAATCATTAAGTAAATCGCCAAAGAAATAGAAAGCCAAAGGTGCAACACTATTAGGCGGCATAAAATAGCGAACCTGTAAGCCCATTTTTTTGAAATATTGTTCAGTCAACGATGATTCGTTGGGCTGATATTCAAAACCCAATAAAGGATGTTGATTCTCAGTTCGACGATAGATTTTATTATCCGAAACACTCAGGCAGATAACAGGTGGTTTTTTAAAATGCTGTTTATAAGTAGTTGAGTTGACAAAATACTTGAAGAGTTTTCCGTGCAGATCGCCAAAACTATCTGGAATGCTAAATTTGCTTTGACCTTTATTATGATCAGAAAGTAAGACACTAAAATCATAATCTCGCACATAAGAAGAAAAGTTATTCCCTATAATACCTTCAATGCGCTCATTAGTTTGATGATCAATAATATTGGTTTTCAATACTTCAATTGACGGGAAGGTCTGGCCACTGTCCTCAATATCTATATCAACAGAAATTATTTCAAGTTCTACAGAATAACGATCGCCTTTGGGGTTATCCCAAGAGGCTAAGGCATTAAAGCTATTGTCTATCATCTTCAACGTGTTACGTAAATTCTGTTGGCGACTCTCTCCTCTGGCCAAATTAGCAAAGTTGGTGGTAATACGGGTATTGTCTGAAGGATGATAGTTTTCATTGAGACAAATGTTCTTAATAGTAAAGGTAAAATATTTATTCATGATTATCTGGTATCCAATTTCTATAATAAAAGCTAAATTTATTTCTTGCTCATTCTGAGCTTTTCAATGCTATTTTCTGATTTTCCCAGTCAACACTCTTCACAGTCTTTTTGGGTTTATCACTAAAGTTAAAAGCAGAGTGTATTTTATACTTGCTTCATTACATGAATAAAATTGATTTTATTTCATCAAATCATGACCAATATTCATAGGTTGTTTTATTGCTAAATTTTGGAGTAATTCGATTAGGGTTATACGATCACCCATTTCGTCGTAAACTGATTATCGATTTCGCTATGTAAATGATTAATCACCGTCAACATTCTTCGAGGTAAGTTGCGTTATTAGATAAAGTTAGACGAGTCAAAAGGACACTTTTAAGTCGTGCCCATAAATAGCGAGAGAGACCGCTTTGGTGCTTGAGTTCAAGTGATTTAGTTCTTTATCAAGATAAAGTAAGTCCCATATTCTGAAGATTGAATTAACTTAAGACTTAGAGACCTGTTAAACGGTTTAAAATCGACACCACTTTTAGTCCTCATATTTAGCTATATTTGCGCCTAATGCAGCATCAAAACTACGGTTGATTCACCATTAAATTAGCGTATTCTAAATAGCTCTATATTTATTCATTTGGAAACATCGTCTTGAAAAAAATTGCACAAGGTTTTTTGTTGTTATACGTACTTTTTAACTTATCTGGCTGTATTGCCGCGACGGTTGTATCAGCCGCGGTAGATGTTACTTCAACGGTTGTTGGTGGGACTATCGACGTTGTCGACACAGTGACTCCAGATATTATTGATGACGATGATGAACAAGCAGAAGATGAAGAAAACGACTACGAAAAAAATTAAACCACGTGGTTTGTTGAACAAATCCTCGAATACGGTTAGCGTTTCTGATGACGTGACGCTTTTCTCATTTTTAATGAAGCCACATGGCCTTTCATAGATACTAAAAGCAGCCATTTAAAGGGCTGCTTTATAACGTAGATGATATAATCACAGTCTCTAGGATAGAACGAAGGCATTTAGCGTCCAAACTTTAGTATGTTATCTCATCACAACCGCTAGGCTGGCTAATCAAATAATTCAAAAAACTCATCCTCTAAATCGTCATAATCAATTGAAGTAATACCTAAAATATCAAATGCGCACTCTTTTATTCCTTCCCAATCAGGAGATACGTTATGTCGTTTCACTCTTTCTACCAAATGTTCAGCTACTTTTAATGCTGCGAAAGTTAATTGCTCATTGTTGCCTGATTTTGTAGAAAGGTAATCTGATTCATGATGCTGTAAAATTAATGAACATATCTCTTTTGGTAAATGCCAAGAAGATGCCATGTAATATCCTAAAACAGCATGGTTTGTTTGATATTTTTTCTCTTCCAGTTCGATTGAGCTAATTCCCGAGCTATTTGCCTCAACCAGAACTTCTTTATAATCAGTAAATTTAAGTGCTAACAAAGGAATTCCACAATTTTGAAATAATCCAATGGTATATAACATATCCATTGGTATTCTATTTTTTACTTTATTACCAAGAAATGCCATGGCATTAGCAACATCAAGAGAGTCATCCCAAAAACGCTCTAAGGATATGCAAGCGTTTCCTTGAAAGGATGATTTCAATAATAACGCAGTGACCAAGCCATTGATTGTTTTTAACCCTAGTATCATAACGGCGTGTTTAATTTTTGAAACCTTTCTGTTCATGCCATAAAAAGGTGAATTTATAATTTTTAAAATTGCCGAAGAAAGACCAACATCATTTGAAATAAGGACCGCAACCCTATCGATATCAGGTTCGACTTCATCAAGGAGTAATTGCATCTCTGTTAATATTTGAGGCTTTACTGGGATTTGAAAACTAGAAATAACCGAAGCCATTTCATTATTATTTAAATTAAACATTTATATACTTCTTAATTATAATTGATTACTTTGCTAGCGATAAACTGATTGCTTCCTTATTTGAAAAGAACAGTTTATTTATCTCATTTATCTGCACATTTTACTGTAAATTGACAATTGCCCTTTGCGACAATAGCGACTTTCAACCAAATTTGTTATACAACTTTAGTTATAATCCTGTTATTAATTAAAGCTCGGTTAAGTATTTCACAGCAGAAGCTTAGTTTCTAAAACTATTGTCTTTTGCAATCAGCACTTTGAAGTCATCCCTATGCAATTACGTGAATGACTGTTTTGTGGAAAAAGTCACGGTTATAATTTCTCATCACATACGCTTTTCTCAATATTGATAAAGATCCACAGTCAGTTATAGCTACCCAGAGTAATTAGCTTCGATTTCTATCTTTTAAATAAGCGTTTGCAGAGCTTGCTCTCTATTGGTGAATTGATATTTTTTATCTAATAAGGTCGCTAAAGATAACTTATCTAATGATTGATTAATTTTTTCACTGCCCGTGACAACCAACACGGTTTTATTTTTTGTTTTAGTACGATCGATAAGATCGGTGATCATAATTGCGGTAGTTGTTCCTATCAATTTGGCGTTCGATAAGTCTATCACTAAGGTAGTGAACGCTAGGTTTTCAGTAAAGCGGCGTGATAACTCTCTAGAAACAGCAAAACTAACTGGCCCGTCAATTTCGAGTAAAAGCGTATTTGCTAAGGATTTACTCAGGTTGTTTTGAATATCATCGGTTAACGTGACACTCCCCTTGCTTGAAAGTACTTCAGTGCTTATTTCACTAAGTAATTCATCCCCTCTTTTAAAGGTAATATTATCCAGTTGAATATGGGTCAACCGATCTAAAGTCACTAAGTTTGCGATGAACATACCAACCAATACGGCAGTGATCAAGTCGACAAAAACCGTGAGCAGCAACACCAATAACATTAACGCTGCTGAAAATAAGCCAACTTTTTTTATCTGAAAAATAAAACGCCAATCGATAATATCAAGACCCACTTTAATCAGCATACCAGCCAAAACAGTATGAGGAATATACTGTGCATACTCTCCTGCCCAAATAATAACAACGAGTAAGGTAATAGAATGTATGATGCCTGATAGGACTGTTTTACCGCCAGCACGAATATTAATGGCAGTACGCATGGTTGCCCCAGCCCCCGGTAATGCACCAAAAAAGCCCGCAATAGCATTCGCAATTCCTTGGCCGATCAGCTCTTTATCACTGTCGTGATGAGTCTCAGTCAGCGTATCAGCCACCATTGAGGTAAGTAATGAGTCAATAGCCCCTAATACCGCTAATAAAAAGGCGAAATAGCTAACTTGATATAATGACTCTAACGATAAGGTGGGCATTGATAAACTAGGAAAGCCCGTCGGAATCGCCCCGATAACAGAGATACCTTGGTGGGTAAAAAAGGTGGCACTAATAACGGTTAATGTGATTAAGGCAAACAATGGTGCGGGAATTATTTTGGTCCATTTTTCAGGCCAATAAATCATAAGCAACAAGGTGATAATTCCCAGTACCGTCGCAAAAGTATTTTGCTGACAGAGTGCATTAGGAATATTCATTAAGGCTGCTAAGGCGTTGCTATCCCCTGCATTACCTAACAGTGGCGAAATTTGTAGCAGAATAATAATGATGCCAATGCCAGTCATAAAGCCAGAAATAACGGGATAAGGCACCATAACAAAATACTTACCTAGCTTGAGCAAACCAAATAATATTTGAAATAAACCCGCTAAGATGACACAGGTAAAAGCCAGCACCAAGCCAGTATCAGGATGACTGGCGATTAATTGCGTGAATACTAAAGCCATGACCACACTCATAGGCCCAGTTGGACCGGATATTTGTGTGGCTGTTCCACCAAAGAGCGCCGCAAAAAAACCAACAAAAATAGCGCCGTAAACACCGGCTATAGCCCCTGCCCCTGATGATACGCCAAAGGCTAATGCTAAGGGTAATGCGATTACTGCAGCAGTTAAACCGCCGAAGATATCACCTTTAAGATGCTGACTAGATATTTTGTTTAGTAAAATAATGACTATCTTTTGTCGGTAAAAGGAGAGCACCAGTATAAGCGCGACTCACAAAAAGTAGTTATTAGACCTTGGTAGGCAAGCTAATATGCACGGTAACACCAGCAGGGTTTTGATGATTATAAGCACTGATACTTCCCTGATGAAATTGGCAAATTAAGCGAGAAATATATAAGCCTAAACCGAGATGTGGCACGGCTTGTTTATCTTGCGTTTTTTGGTTTTCATCACGTAATGACACCATGGAATCAAATAAACTTTCGCTAAGTTGCTCTGGTAATAAAATGCCATTATTACTAATAAGCAGTTCCGCATCATGCTTATTACTGCTCTTTTTCAACTCAATAGTGATGATATTATCTTGGCTAAATTCAACACTGTTACTGACTACTTTATCTAACAATTGCACTATATGTTCAGGAGAACCATGCATAAGAAATGTGCTTGGTTTGGGCGTATTAACATCAATATTCAAATTAAACTGCATTGCTGGGTAAATTTGCTGGTAGCCAGAAATACAGCCTTTAACAACCTGCTGTAGATCAAAATCAATTTTTTCAGTGCTTGATAACATTTGTTCAAGGCGTGTTGCTTCACTCATATTAGTAAGAATTAAATTCAACGTCTTAATACCAGTTTGCGCTCTTTCTATATATGGATTATTACTTTTATCTGTTTGTGCTTGCTGGTTTTCTAATAAGCTTAAGTTGTCTAATGAGGTTTTAACCACCGCAATTGGCGTTCTTAATTCATGAGATAATCGAGCAGACATATTTTCTAAATAGTGGTTGTACTCACTTAAGCGGTTAACTGCCGTAGTAAAACTACGCGATAAGTCACCAATTTCATCATTACTGTTGGAGGCCTGCATTTGACCAATGATTCGTCCTTGCTTATCTATGGCTAATTCGGCTTGATTCGATAATTGTCGAATACGCGATGATATACGTGAGGCAAATAATATAAAGGTCAAGGCGCCCAAGCTCATAATCGCTAAAATAACGGTAAAAAGTTTTTCTAACGCACGATTTCGTAAGCTACGTATGCCGTTTGTTGTTTCTTCAACAATAACAGCACCTTTTACTTGGTTATTAATAAAAATAGGATACGCCGCAGAAAGCACTAGCGCTTTTTTATCGGTAGTTAAGCGCCATTGAGAAGTTGCCTTACCACCTAAGGCATTAACAATATGTGAGCCTTGTAAATGCTGCGCATCATAGAGTTGATCGATAAAGTCTGTTGACGGTTTGGTTAAAATTTTATAATACAGAGGCAATAAAAATTGCTGCTTAAACTGATACCAGAGACTATTTTTTTCCTCTTCTTTTGGCTGCTGTTCTTTTGCATGCCAAACACCACTAGCAGATTTTAGTGAGCCGGCACTAGCGAGCACTCGGTGGTGTTGATCTACCACCCATATGCTAGAGTTGGTATAGCGCATGCCTTTAACAATACGCTCAATCTCAGGCGAAGGCACAACGATAGTCCCCAAACTTTCTTCGTTACTGGGATCTGCTGAGCCAATGGCAGAAACGGCTTCACCATTGTTTTTATCCACATCATAAAAAGCAAAAGCGATGTTATCGCCTAAGTTGTCTAACGGTACTCTTAACTCAACATTGTAGCCTTGTGGTGTTGGTAACCAGTGTCCCTGAATCTGGGGCGCTGGTGCAGGGATAGCAGAATCATCAGCAAGCGCAAAAGCAGATATCCAACCGGCTTTTTTATTACTGATAATAAAGCGGTTTAACTTGTTGTTTGCATCACTAAAAGACAGGGCTAAATGATCGTTATTACTGATACTTCGGGTATTTTCACCACGAAAGATCACGCGGTTATCAACGACCTGAAAAAATAAATACAAGTAATTATTGTACTTACCAACACTCGCTTTAAAGTTTAGGCTTAATGGCTCGTTGGCAAAGAGCTGCTGTTGCTGGTTATAAAAATGTGTGCGTTGATTAAAGTCAGGCCAATCATTAGCTAAACCGTCTAAATTGACGGCTTCTGTTAATTTATAGCCATAAAGATCTTTACCTTGCTCAACATTGGGTAAAAAGCTCGCTTGATTATTAAATAGTTTCTCTCGCTCATGCAAAGCAGTCGCTAGCGCCCGCGCTGTACCTACTAATGTTTGCTCTTGTCCAAAGCGTAAATATTTTTCCATTTCCCAAACATATTGATAACCAAACCAAGGGATAACAAACAGAAAACTTGAAAGCAATAACAGTTTTGATCTCAGTCCAAAGCGCAGATTCAAGCGTTTACTATTAGCCATATTAGCTATATTAACCTTCATCATCGGCAATGTTATTAGCACTTAACCAACGATATCCCATGCCATAAACCGTTTCGATGCAGTCAAAACTGCTGTCATGTTGCATAAATTTTTTGCGAATTCGCTTGATATGAGAAGTGATCGTACTGTCATCCACATATATTTTAGAGTCTGTCATTAATTGCGTGCGATTTTTAACATGACCAGGATTTTTGGCTAAGGCATGCACTAACCAAAATTCGGTAATAGTTAAATCAATTGATCTATTCTGCCACATAATACTCATACGCTGGCTATCCACCGTAAGTGCACCAGAGCGAGTAATATGGTCATCATTAATGGGTTTTTTTAGTGCCTCTTGTCGACGAAATAATGCTGATATTCGCGCCGTAAGATGAGGTAAACTAATATCTTTGGTGAGGTAATCATCTGCGCCAATACGTAATCCCGATACCGTATCAAAATCATTGTCACGCGCCGTTAAAAAAATAATGGGCAAGGTAGCCGACTTAGCCCTAAGTTGCTGACACAAAACAAAACCGCCATCATATTCATCATTCAAACCTATGTCTAAAATGACTAGATTGGGTAAACGCAGATTAAAAGCTTGGGTCGCGCTAGATCTATCTGCATAGGTTTGCACTTGATATCCTTGGCTGCGTAATACATCAGCATAGTTTTCTCTAATAGCCGCTTCATCTTCTACAATAGCAATTCTTTTACTCATTTCTATTCACTTTTGATTATCTTGATTAACTTGAAGCTAATAGCTGTTATCCGTTCATATCTCGACTATATCTAACTTTACTCATTAACGCGCTTAATTTTTGAAATTGCCATATTGTTGCCACAATTGCTCACTGCTTTGCCTTTATTCGAGCAGAGCAATGCCCATTTTTTGCGGTGTAATAACTCCTGTCAACAACACAACCATATCAACATAACTTAACAGCATAAATTAACAAATACGGCATAAAAGGATAACTCATGAAAAACACAACTCAATTACCTCAAACTAAACTAAATAAAATGACTAGAAAAAAAGTATTCATCACCACGGCACTTATTGCGGCTTTAGCAACAAGCTCAGTTAATGCAGCTGAAAATACCTTACCGCCTGAAAAAATTCATCAAGAAGCAAGCAATGAAGAAAATATTGGTTTTGGTACTGGTGCTGTTATTGGTGCTATTGTCGCTGGTCCTTTAGGCGCTATCGTCGCGGGAATAGGTGGAGTATTTGTTGCGAAGTACATTAATGTTAATGACCAAAATGAAGAATTAAGTACAGCATTAGTCAATGAACAACGCAAGCAACGATCGAATGAGCAAATACAAAGTCAATACCAAGCTAAATTACAGCGTCTAGAAGCCTCGTATCAGCAACAGTTAGTCGCCCTGGAAAATCAACAGCATAATTCTGGCCAATTGCAAGCAGACAACTTGTTAATGAGCCTACAATTCTCTACTGGCTCAAGTGAGATAGCACCACACTATCAAGAACAAGTCTCAGCCCTTGCACAAATATTAAACAGCTCTCCACAAATGAAAATTGATTTATCTGGTTATACCGATTTGACCGGCGAACAATCACTTAATCAAACATTATCACAAGCCAGAGTTGAATCGGTAAGAACCTTGTTGATGGCACAAGGTGTGAAAGAGCAACAAATTGCAACTTTTGCTTTTGGTGAAGATGCTCCGGTGGTGGCTAATAATGAAAGTGAAGTAAGTTTTTATGACCGTCGTGTTGTGCTGAAATTGCATACACCACCATCAGAAGAAGAGTCTGAAACGATAAACAACCAAATGGCGAATAATCACTAATTCTCCAGATCACTAACTCCCAGTCAGTCGTAGTGTTTTTAGATAAAAAGGAGCTGTTTATGGCAATGTAATTAATCTATCCTAATATTAAAGTAATGAAAAAAGTCGCCCTAGAAGGCGACTTTTTTATTAATATCAAGAGTAAATTAAAACGCGCGTTCTCCATCCGAGCTATTTAATGAGAGTCGGACGTTTGAAAATCTTGGGTTTCAAAATACAAAGGTTTTATCGTGCCACAGTTTATAAACTTATATTGCAGTTCAATTTCTTTTGGCACTGGCGATGAGGTATTAAAACGGCTTAAACACCCTGCTTCTAAATCCACACCTAATATATGATCAAAGCTAGGTGCCTGCTGAATTCTGTGAATATAAAATTTATAATTTTTTCTTAAAGAAACAACATCGTACTCTTGTGTGGTGCTTGACGGTTTAATGTCGTCAAACGTACGAACATACAACTGCTTATCAAAAGACAATGAAATATTGTCATACACTACCATGCCATCACGCTCAAAATGCCCCGCATATAAGTCAGCCTCTATCACCATTTTCTCTCCGCGCATTAAGCGTTGTAAGTTAAACGGTTTGGGTTTAATAGTAACAAGTTGGCTATCTCTGACCGTTTGTAATACCGCCAAATTATTATTATCTAATTTATAGAGAAGTTGCACGTTATGGGGCTTGTTATAAAGCGGCAAATGAGAGGCATAAATGCTAGAGCCATGAGTAATTAAAACCATGCCATGAACGCCCATATATCCAGGGTTTAAAGGCGGTAACTTTTTGACTTCATCCTCAGCAAAACTCACTTGACTTAATAAAAATAAAAGACCAAATAACACTTTTTTCATAAATTAATGCTCACTACATGTAGGTTGAAGAAATTTCTACAACCAAATTTTAGATCCAATTTGGCATTATAATTTGTTTTTTAAAGCAAAAATATCCTATTGAGGCAAGATTTTACACTTAATGGTCTTTTATACCCCTTGGAGCTTACCTTTTTGAGTCATCAAATATTTTAGACATCGGCAAAAAGGCTAACACTAACGTTATATTTCACCAGTTCTTGTTGATTTAATCACTGCGCTTATCAAAAGAGAATTGTGCCGCAAGCTCTGCTTTTCCTGAAAGATTTCTAGGTGTGGTATAAAATTCAACATTCAGTGCATCGTCTTGGTTATTCAGCTCGACATGAGCAAACCCCCAAACGAAGCTTTGCGACCAATGCAGCTTATATTGCGGGTAACGTTTGGCTTGTTGATCTGCAAATGGGCTATGTTTGCCACGCATTTTAGCTGCGGCGCCACTAATAATCAGAGGTAATGGCGGGCGAGACTTCCCAGTATTATAGCTAGAACAATCATCAGTAATGAGTTCTAAATCATGCTCATGCCCAGCAATATAGGCATCAGCATATTGGCATAATGACGGTAATAATAATTTCCGTAACACATGACCTTCACTGTACTTACTGCCACCAATAGACCACAAAATATGATGACCATAAACAACTTTCCATTTAGCGGTAGAGTCTTTGAGTCCTTTTGTTAACCAAGCTAATTGCTGCTCATCTTCATTTTGTATAGGTAATTCATGCAGATCTGCTTGCTCTAATTCAGCAGTGCCGTCGTTAAGTGCTTTTGATAACTCTCCCTCACTGCCATCGCTGTTAAGGGGAACTTCATGGAACGTTTGCCCCGAAAGTAACATATTGGTATCAAGGACAAAAAACTCAACATCATTGCCTTTACTCCCTAAGGTGTATTTATAATAACCTTGCTCATCTAAGGTGAAGTTTTTTTGATCTGCCATCCATTGAGTTTGCAAAGCTACGCCTTGGCGAGAGCTTTTCCAGTCATGATTTCCTAGCGCTGAATACACCATTAAATCAGGGTTTTCGGTAAATAGAGGCATTAACGGCGATAGTATTAAATCATCCATGCGTTTTTGGTCATCTTTGCCATCATCCGCGCCAGCACCATCAGGATAAATGTTATCACCTAACTGGATAGCAAATTGACACGATTTATAAATACAGACCTCGGTCATGGCTAAACCAACAGCTTCAGCGCCACCTTGCTCCGTTGCTGTGTTGGTATTGGGATAGACATAAATGGGCGCATGATCAAATTCTGCTTCAGGACGATAATCAGCAAGCCAGTCTTCTTTTTCATGTGCGATAAAGTCAGCTTTATTTCTAGGGTTTTCTATGTGTTTTTTTTTCGGGTAGTCAACATGATAGCCACCATCACCAAAAGCAAGAAAACTAATATTGTCAGGCGACTTATGTGCCCTATTACTATCAAGTTTGCTATCCATTAATTGCGTATTACTGCAACTGGCTATAATGGCTACACTCAGTAGTGATAGAGATAACATAACTAGTGATAATTTCTTCGGTTTTATTACTTGTAACTTCACTTCTTTTTGTTTAACTCTCGGGGTTACATCTTGGTCTTTCATAATAAACTCTATTAGGGTAACAATTTAGAGGTAATCAAAGTCAGTGATATTCAACGGCTGACTTTGATTCATGCTAGGTGACTTAACAGGAGTGACAGTTATAAAGACGTGATGGTAATGCCTAATTCATAACTACGACCATACTCTTCAAACTGATAGTTATATTGCGTTTCGCCGTGATAGAGGTAATAAGGCTCGTCATTAATATTTATCGCATTAAAATAAATTTGGGTGGTGTTATTGAGGTAATATTTTGCACTAAAATCGAGTTGCATATGTGCATCTTGATAAACGTCCGCATCATTATCAGTAAACTTAAAGTTTTCACTTTTATAGGTTGAGCTTAATCGTAAGCTGATATCATTATTCTCAAAACCAAGCATTAAGTTACCCACAGTGTCAGCTTGGTTTGGCAGCTTTTCATCTGCATCAACAAAAGTACCATTTGCTCCTAATAAAATGCCCGAGTCGAACGTTTTAGTCCAGGCTAGTTCAAGGCCAGTGAGTGAAGCATTGCCACCATTTTGAGGCTGAATGACTTCTTCAAAACCATCCCATTGGCCATTATCTTGTACTTCTTGCTTGAGGATATAATTATCAATATCTTTATAAAAAAGACCTGCTGATAAGACGCCAATATGTCCAGGATAGTACTCGATGCTTAAATCGAGATTGCTCGCCTCATACGGTTCAAGATCTGGGTTACCTACTTCAGCTTTGCGTTCCGTAATAGTTTCACCATTTTCTTGTGTCACTTCGGTTTCTATTAATTGGTTTGCCGCGGTATCACTAAAAGTGGGTCTAGCTATCGTTTGTGTATAAGCAAAACGACTAATTAACTTATCGCTAATGTTATAACGTACATTGAGACTTGGGAAAAAATCATCATAATCTTTCTTTCCTTGCCAAGGACTAATATTGACGGTTTCGCTGCCATCACCTGATGGCGAATCATCAACAATTAGGTCCACCTTACTGCCTTGCGTAGTAAAGTTGGTATCTTCATAACGAACACCGGCAACAATGTACCAATCATTAATGTCAAAACTAACCATGGCGTATAAGGCTAATACATCTTCAGTGCTGGTGTAGGAGCTACCTTTACTTTCAATATCAGATTTAAGGCTATTTAGCTCAAAATCCCCCATATTGCTCAGCACATAATCACTTAACTTGTTTTGAGAAATCCCTGGGCCAAACTCTCCTAAATTGAAGTCAACACTGCCCGTATTGAATGCTTGTGCGCTGATATCCTCGCCAGCAGCATTGGTAAAACCACCGTCATAAATAGCCGCATCAACGCGATTAAACTTTTCTCTGGTACGGTATTTACCACCAAACTTAAGCTGACCATTGTTATTTTGCCAAACAAAATCCTTGCTCAAATCTAATGCTAAGGTGACTTCTTCATCTTCCGTGAGGTTATTTTCATATACCACTTCGTCTAAGGCAAAGTTATTCAAATCTTGCGATGCAGCATCAAAGGTGAGCTGTGGAATTGGACCTGAATTCACATAGCCAAAAGTTACACCTTTAGCAACAAAAGTGCTATCTAAGCGATCCGGCTCAGCTTCACTGCCTTTAGAGTAACCGGCACTGTATTCAACAAGCCAGTCTCCAAGCTGATTTTCACCACCAGCGATAATTGAGAATATTTTTTGCGCTTCATAACGGTCTTTGGTATCACGTTCCATTTTACCATCAGAAAACTGGGCGCTATTGGGGGTATGTGAAGTTAAATCAATTTGCCCTTTATCATATTTAAATTGATTTCTTAAACGGTATTCATCATCGGTAAATTTACTGTACAGGGTGCGTAAATAGTACTTATCTGTCGCTGAACTATATAGGTCAAAGTTTAACGCCGCACCTAAACGTTCTCGTTCAATAGAATAAACACGCTGCTCTATTTCTTCAGCACCGAAGGCTTCAACATCTTCACCTGTTGCCGCATCTTCATAGTCAAAGGTACTCCAACCGCCATCTGTTTCCATATTGTGAGAGCCAAACTCGCGCTTAAACCATGAAACAGCGCCTGCAACGCCCAGTTGACTGCCACCTGCTAAGGTATAAATATCGGTATAGCTCCCTGAGAGTTTAGGACTAGTTTCAGACACTAGTTCATTGTGAGAGGCTTGTGCGGTAAAGGTGTAACTTCTGTCGTTACGATCAAAAGCTGATAAGCTTTTTACTTCGATAGAACCACCAATAGCACTGGCATCCATATCTGGTGTAACCGTTTTACTTACTTCAAGCGATGAGATAAGTTCACTGGGGATAACATCTAAAGCAACGCTTCGAACGCCCGCTTCAGGTGAAGGTACATTTAAGCCATTAATAGTGACATTATTTAGGTTAGGATCTATACCGCGAATACCAACAAACCGGCCCTCACCTTGATCTCGCTCTATAAATATCCCCGGCATGCGTTGTAATGCTTCTGCAGCATTTTGATCAGGTAATTGACCAATACCATCACTACTTATAACTGACACTAATTTATTGGCATTTTTTTGGCGGTTGATGGCACTCGCCTGCCCGGCTCTTTGCCCATAAACAATGATATTATCTAACTCTTCTTGAGTAGAGTCAGTCGCACCAATGACAAAATTTTTCGATAAGATTTCACCATCAACAACCGATATTTTTTGCTCTACATCATCACTACCAATATATTTTATGATTAAGGTATATTCGCCCTCAGGCAGTTTAGCAAAACGAAAAGAACCATCTCGTTCACTAATTGCAGTTAAGTCCAGCTCCTTAATCTGCACTTCTGCACCTTGAAAATAGACCTTGTTACTTGCGTCAGTTACTCGCCCTTCAAGAACACTATCAGCCCAAGTTAAAGGTGCGGTTAATAACGCTAAACTCCCCGCTAAAGCGAGTGTTAGTTTATTAAGGCGAAAATCATTACCGTTAAAATTCGTTAAAGAAAGTTTCATGTGATCTAGTGCTCTCATATTGTTTTATTTTTGTTGAACATTGCGCCAACATAGCGAACTAGCTAGGCAAAGTACTCAGGTACAAATTGGTATTGACGCTAAAGTAAGTAAAAAATATGACAACACGATGACAGTAAAATTGTGTCTTAAAAGTTGAGGTGTAAAATCGTTAATATCCGCTTAATTTTACGATAAAAAATAGTAATACGAGCTAATTTGACCCCGTAGTTTGACGTTTTAGTTAGGTCGAGTATTGACAAAAACTTCACTAAAAAATTAATCAGAAAGCCCAATGCGGGATTGCGCAGTCACCAATCAGCTATTAATCAGTTAACAATCTCATAGTGAGGTAATTTTAATCATCACATTTAGGTAAAAAAACTGTCATCTGTATGAGCTAATATCACTTTCATCAACATGCTTTACACTGGTAATAGGACTCACCATGAATACACCTTTTATAAAAGCTCACTTCCATCTTTTAGTCATCTTATTCATTACTCTTGCCACAGTTATAGCCGCTACTTTCTCTTTAGGTGAGTTAAAACCAAGTAAGGAATTAGACTACTTTGATGCCTTAGGTGAAGGAGGTATGACTGTGATGACTCTGGTATGGATAGGTTTTATTTTACTAAGCAGACCAACAGGGAAAGTCACCAACTGGCTGTTTTCCGGCTTATTACTGATGAACATATCGATGTTATTAGACTTTATTGATGAGTTTATTGTTTACCCTGATAACAGCGCTTGGTTGACTGCTATCGAATCATTACCAGCCCCAGTAGGCATGATTATCATGAGTATTGCCCTATACCAGTGGCATCAAGAACAAATGACAATTAGTGCTCAATTAAGACGTACTGAACATGTACATAGAGATCATAATCTTACAGACTTTATTACCGGTTTATACAGCGCTAAATATATGAAGCAGCAAATAAAACATCAGTTACTGTATAGTAAAAAAAATAACATGCCATTTACTGTGATGATGTTAGATATTCGCCAGTTCGATCAGTTCAATCGACAATATAGTCACCAACAAGGTGATAACTTATTGCGTGAAATAGGACAAGTCATCACCATGAATATTAGAGATCAAGACTTAGCGTGCCGATATGCCAGTGATCGCTTTGTGGTTCTCTTCCCCAATGCTACCACCACTCTTGCTGAAGTTTTTTCATGGCATATTGAAAACAGCCTAGCCAACGTAGCTTTTAAAGTAGGTAGTGATCAACGAGCTAACTATCAGAAAATCACAATCTGCAGTAAGGAGTTTGACGGCAATCAAAGTGACTACCAAGTGCTTGAATTAATGAATCAACAAATGGACAACACAAAAATAAAAAATAATAAGCATCAGGATAAGCGGGTCGCCTAATGAAAGGTTATGAACGTTACGATGAAGTACTTGATGCTCAGCAGTTGCTACTGAGCCTAATTGATTTAGCCACAAAAAGAGGGGCTCATCCAGACAAATTACTCAAAGGTACCAAACTCTTTAGCAGTGACATGAGCAAAAAAAACTTAGCAAAAAACGGCTTAACTTGTTCAGCTAACACACTGCTCACCGTAATAGAAAACTGCACTAAATTAGTAAAAGGCAATGAGATTAGCTTTCTACTTGGTAGACGTTATTTTCCCTCACAATTAGGCTTACTTGGCCAAGCATTGATGAACTGCCGACACTTAGGGGATATGTTACGACTTTGCCAATGCTTTCAACTCGATTGCTTTCCATTAATGAGTCTACAACTCAAACACTTCAACAAAAACAGCTACCTTATTTTTCAAAGTGCGGTTGGCAAGCTAAGTAAAAATCAGCAAGTTTTTATTACTGAGTTCATGTTAAGTGCTTTACTTGGCGCCATTAAATATCGCTGTGGCGTTTTACCTCAGTTAACTATTCACCTCGATTACCCTGAAGTGCAACACATAGAGCAATATCACACTCACCTACATATGAAGGCAAATATAGCGGTACATTTTGACCAACAAATTTGTATGCTCACTATCCCCTCAGAACAAATGTACCTGCCCTTTAACGATAGCGCAATTAGTTTAAAAACAGTGGCTTTAGAGCAAGTAAGACAATCAGAGACAAGACCCTATGCCACTAGTTTTATACAACAACTCAATAGCTACCTTAGTCAAGGCTTACTGGAAAAAGGTGACTTATCACAAGATAATTGTGCACAGCATTTTGGCTATAGCAGTGCCACGTTAAAGCGTAAACTGGCTAACCATCAGCTAAATTATCAAGGGGTCATTGATGCAATTCGCAGTCAACAGGCGGTTTTTCAATTAATTGTTTGTCAGCACAGTAACGAAAAGATTGCCGATGACTTGTACTTCACTGACGTGAGTAATTTTCGCAAAGCTTTCAAACGCTGGACAGGCATGACACCAAACTCTATGCGTGCACAACACTGTTTTAATTAGCGACTTATTAAGCCGCAGTAACTTTAATATAATCTTGGTCTATCGCTTCAAATAAAGGAGCTAATTGCTGCGGAGAAGATTGGAACCAAAAATCGCGATATTGCGGTAAAACTATGACAGGCATGCGTTGATGATATTCAGCGCATTTTGAATTAGGCGCTGTGGTGAGTGTAACCAATTGCTGTTTGGGCTCAGAACTTAATTCTTCGTTAGTACTTTGACTTTGATCTTGCCTCTTACTTTGTTTAACATACCAAATACCCGCCATTAACATCGGTTCATCATTAACCTGACTAAATAGGTACTTTTGTTTTTTACCCTGCTCCGTTCGCCATTCATACCAACCAGAGCAAGGAATTAAACATCGATGTGTTTTAATCGCTTCTTTAAACGTGCCTTTACTGAGCACAGTTTCACTTTGCGCATTAATAAGTAGCCGCTTAGACCAACTCGGTTGAATGCCCCAGATAGCATCAAGCTGTTTGAAAATAGGTTCATCACGTGACGTGCTCTTAGAGTCATGATTAGTATCACGACTAATCAAGGTAGCCACTGATTGTCCAGGACTAAGGTTGTTATTTGATGGTGCACTATACTCACAGCCAAAAAACTCACTGATCACTTTACTGTGCTTATTATCAAAGTTCATTCTTCCACACATCTGCTACAACCTTCACCTTTCTATATTTAACACTCTTTAGCCCAATCTTGCCAAGAAATACTGCGACCTGGAAAAGCTATTTTTTCAAAGGGCCAATACTCTGTAAGCCAATTCAATACGCTTAAATATAGTATGGCATCTAAATTTGCACTATCTTCTCTAACCCATAAATAGACTTCACAATCATAATGCGGTGATCGACTTGGATCTATATAAACAGAGCCAAGGCACTTAGTTTTACTCTCATTAAAAACGGTGTAAGCAAAAGCTTCACGATCAATAAACTCTCGATGGTGAGTTTGTAAACTGACAATATTTTCCTCAAGGCTCATCTTCTGCGATGGCCAGGATGTATTGGGGCCAAAAATTGATTTTAATCGCTTTAGGCTAGACATCACCGCTTGATAATCAACTTCGGCATTACTTTCTTCAAGCACGCTCAAATGAAAAGGAGTCAGTGATATGCTCGAGGGCACATCAAAAGATGTAGGTACAAAAGATATGTTCATATACTCACTTTTTAAGATGAACTGATTAGTAAAAAGGCAGCTAAGATCAGGTTAAAACTTCGCTGTAATGCTTAATTGTAACAGAAATTTTGTAGTGATTAATCCACTAACAATGCCGACAAAAAGAGATGGGGTATAAAAAAACGCAGTATAGTTCAGGGGAGCCTATACTGCGTCAAAGTTGCGCAAAATGCTAAGTAAGATGTGTATTACCTTATGAAAGCATTACCTTTTATGCTGTTTATAACAATCCACTTTGTTAAAAGTCCCACTTCAAGGCAACTTCAAAGGCAACACCTTTAGTTTCACTGCGCAGTAAAGTATCTTCAAACTCAATTTCTTTTTTCTGATTTAAGATGTTCTGCACCTTAAATTTCAAGGTTGATGAGTAAGTCGGGTAATAGGTATAGACCATATCAAGTGAATGGAATGGCTGCTCATAAGCATCATCCTTACCATCAATGCCCGGTATAATAATACGCTCAGCAAACACGTTATAAGCTAGGGTAGCACTATGATTACCATTCGGGGCATCCCAACCTAAGTTCATATTGACCACCCAAGGTGAGTGCCCTGTCATAGCACGCGTTGGATTAGTTATCGTAGTAGAGACTTGAGTTTGCTCAACCACTTTTTGGGTATCTATGTTAATTTCTGACTCACTTATCGTAAAGTTACCCGATAAGAAGAAGTCACCACCATGTAGTCCAGCGAAATCACCTAAGAAGCCAAAATCGTTCAAAAACTCTAACTCAAGTCCATAGACATAACCATCTTCGGCATTAGCAATTCTGATCAGTGGCGGACCATCTTGTGCCGGTGATTGTACTGCTTCTATTGGCTGATCCATGTCTTTGTAGAATAGACCTACTGACAGGTTATTTCCTGTTGGTAAATACCATTCCCAACGTAAATCATAGTTATCAATCGAGGTACTCGTAACACTCGGCGTACCACCAATAGGAAAGCCGGTAAGTGGATCAATATAGGTTGCTGGCGCTACTTCACGAATATCTGGACGAATAGTGGTTTGCGCATAAGAAGCACGAATCTGCATTTCATCATCAAGTAGATAAGTGAATGCGAGTGCGCCAAATATATCATCCTCTTTAAAGGCCAGTGCCTCTAAATCTTCATTCGTTGGTTTTGCCGGTAAATCGAACTTACCGGTAGCGGGATCTAACGGCGCAACGACTTGGCGGAAATCTTCATATCGTACCCCTAAATTAACGCGCCACTTTTGCGCAATAAAAAAGTCAGTATCAATAAAGTAGGCATCAACCAGTTGAGCCGAGTAGTAATCATCACCAGCAACAGACGTATCACGAATAATTAATTCATTACCCGCTAATGGATGATTTAGCATAACATCATCATTTAAAATAACGCCCATTTGATGACCCGTTAAATCAAGGTTATCAAAGGCTAGTGTATTCACATCTATGCGTCTTGCCATAGCATCACGTGTTTTTTCAATAAAGTTTCCACCCGCTTTAATTTCTAACTCTATGTCGCTAAAGTTAATCGGCAAGGAAAAACTAAAACCATAGTTTTCAACATTATCATCTAAGTCTTGAAAGCTATAACGTGAAGCAGTGGTGGCTTTGCGTAATGAACTTTCATTGATAGGATCAAAAAGACCATCTTCTGCTTGGCCATTTGAACCATCAGAAAGTATATAACGTGTTGAAATATTGCCGGGAGCATAACGGTTAGAGCGTGCATCAGAATAAAACCAATCAGCGCCTAAATTCCACAAGTCAGAAAAGTTATGCGTACCGCGAATTTGATTAGCGATCATTTCTCGCTCTTCATAAATCACATCACTATCACGTACACGTAAACCATCACTGATAGTGACATTGTTGGTATTGCCGAGTTTATCGCGTATTTCATCACGGGTATCGTGTAAAATTAGCGAGCTAACATCTATACGATGATCACGCTTAAACTCTACGCCAACGTTAAACATGCCAGAAAAACGCACGGTATGTTCAGTCGATTGAATATCATCAAAACCACGCACTAAAGACCAGCTACCATCTTCGCCTTCAGCACCTTCTTGATAGGTAAAATCCTGCCCTTCGTATTCTTCTGATACTTGCCACTTATTGTCATACGATAGTGCGCTAAGAAAACCTACTCGAAAGTCATCAAAATCAAAGCGATTTCCCAAGGTGACATCAAAACCAGTATTAGGATTAATACTCGCCGTTTCTGGGTCGTAATCACGATTTAGTTGCGCAGCAATTTCACGGTTATCTTGCTGTGATAACTCATTTAATGAGGAATGATTTTGCCACAGTTTTTGCAATGATTCCGGTGCTGCACGCGTACCATCATCTTTGCCATACCAATCATCATCGCCGCCATTATAAGATAAACCATCGTCAAAATTATTGCTGTTACCACCCAACTTGCCTTGTATGGTAAAAACAAAATCCGCAGGAATGGTTTTTAAACGTACATCAACATTACCACCGGCAAAATGCGCTGGCATGTCAGCTGAATAAGATTTTTGTACTGACAAGGACTCAATAATTGAAGAAGGAAAAAGATCGAGTGGTATAACAGTACGCGTAGGATCTGGGCTAGGTACGGCTGCACCATTTAATTGCGTACTAGAAAAACGCTCGCCTAAACCGCGTACATAAATGTATTTACCATCAACTAAAGTGATACCAGTTACACGGCGTAATGCCGCAGCAGCATCTGAGTCACCTGTACGCGCTATTTGCTCAGCGCCAAGAATATCGGCAATAAATGCCTGATTTTTACGCTCTTGCATTACCGCACTCGCAGTGCCTTTTAAGCGACTTGCTTTGACAATCACCTCTTCCATAGCCTGCGCATCATCGTCTATTGCCGTTTCTGCATAGGCGGAGTTGAGAGATAAGCTTGCTGCAATGGCAAGACTCAAACGTTTCAACGTTGTATTCATTGTTAACCTCATTAACAGGAGATTTACCGGGGATGTATAAACCGCTGCCAGCTTAAAATCACTTGCTAACAGCGGTTATGGACGGTTTACTAACTACCTAAATGTTTATAAGTAATTATGTCGGCTAGGGTTAATCTAAACCTACAGCCCAGTTAGCCGTCCAGTCATTGTCTTCAGAGACCGCACCAATGTGGTCAGCATTTTCAAAAAATGCATGGCCAGATAAGTCTTTTGAAGGTGTTTCATCAATGGTGAATATGCCGTTAAGTACTGCACTCATACCTGTGGCCGTACTGTTATTTAGATTCAAAGTAGGGTTTTGATTAAGCACCCAATCTTCTGTATCTAATAACACGCTATCATCTTCTGCCTTGGCGCTTTTGAAGTTCTCACCACAAGCAAATACTGAGTTTGAAATAACCGTTTCACCAGCTATCGCTTGGTTTACCGTCACAGAGCTTGTTGCGCCGCCCTCAATTTCAAAGCACTCACCCATACCTGCGCCACCAGTTACAACAAAGTTATGCAGTTGTGCTTTAGTGCCTTCACGTAGGTAAACCCCTTCCGAGTCTTTGTCTGCCGTATCAAAAGCGTTACCTATGATAGTCATGTTGGCAATGGTCGGGTTTGATTGTGGCTGTTTATTTGGAGTAGAGCCGTCGTTATCACCTTCAATACCACGGTTAGCTTCGCCATCTTCATTTGCGTGCTTAACCAATACATATTGTAAGTTGCCGCGATAACCATTATCCCAATCAACGCTGTCATCTTTGTTCGCAGTAAGCACAACATATTTCGCATTAACCGTACCGCCAAAGAATTCAATACCATCATCAGCATTATCATGTACTTGGATGTATTCCACTTTAGTACCTGAGCCTACTGCACCAAACGTAATACCATTAAGCTCGTTATCTGGGGCTATTTCGTAACCTGCATGCTTAACCACAACATAGCGTAAAGTCCCTGAGCTGTCGGTATCATCTGTACCGCCAAATACAGCGCCCTCTTGAACACCTTCCACTTGCAGAGCACAATCACTGCCATCTGTTGGACATTTATTCGATTGCGCATTACCTAACAACACGATGCCGCCCCACTGACCAGCGCCAGTAACACCTGAGCTAATATCTTCACTTGAAGTAAAGGTGATAGGTGAGTTCGCAGTACCATTGGCTTCAATTTTTGAATCTCGGCTAACCACTAAGTAATCACTACCAGAGCGACCAAAAATAGTAGTTCCCGCTTCGATTGTTAACGTTGCGCTATCCGCTTTATCATGACCAACGAAAACTGGGCCACTTAAGGCGTATAAGTTATTCGCCGTTAACGTTAAATCGCTAGTGATATCACCACTAATCTGACAAGTAGTTGTTACACCATCAGCAGGTGAAATTGCGCTAGTGCCTGTTGGACAACCTTCAGCTTCTGCTTGAGCAGTCACTACACCACCACCAAAACCAAATGCCCAACCTTGTCGCCAATCATCAACACCATCAAGTGCACCAATGTAATTAACACTATCAAACCAAGCATCCTGAGTAGTAGCAACATCTTGACCTGCATCCGCGGCAATCAATGGTGAGCCGCTATCAGGTATGCCACTTTCACCAATTAGCACAGAAGTACTGATACTGTTAGATTCTTCAGCTTCAAACCAAGCCGCTAAATCAAGCAATACTGATTTATCGTCAGCTTTCGCATCTTTAAAGTTTTCACCGTTAGTACAAGCCATCACAACATTTTGCATTACAATTTTATCGTTATTGGCATTATCTACCGTCACTGATGAAGTTGCGCCGCCTTCAAGTTCTAAACATTCGCCCATTTCACCTGGGCCTGTTATTACCGTATTGAAAATTTTGGCTGCTGTGCCTTCACGTAAATAAATACCTTCAGAGTCTTTATCCGCTGTATCAAAGTTATTACCGATAATAGTCATATTGGCGATGGTAGGATTTGATTGCGGTTCTTTATCAGGCGTTGAACCGTCATTGTCACCTTCTATAGCACGGTTCGCCTCGCCTGCACTTTTCGCATGCTCAATGTAAACATGCTGAAGCTTGCCTTTGAATCCATTGTCCCAGTCAACACTGTCATCTTTGTTGGCCGTTAACACCAAATGTTTTGCATTCACTGCACCACCAAAGAACTCAACACCATCATCGGCATTGCTATGCACTTGAATGTAATCAACCGTAGTACCAGAGCCGACACCACCAAAGGTAATACCATTTAATTCATTGTCTGGTGCTATTTCAAAACCCGCATATTTAACAACAATGTATTTTAATATACCTGAATTATCTTCCCAATCTGTGCCGCCAAAAACAGCACCTTCAGCTACACCTTCAATTTGCAAAGCACAATCACTGCCATCAGTCGGACATTTATTTGAAGGTGCATTACCTAAAACAACTAAACCACCCCATTGCCCTGCAGTTGTCACTTCACCTTTAACATCTTGCAATGAAGTCATGATAATTGGCTTAGTTTTACTGCCTTCAGCCATGATTTTCGCATCACGGTGAACAACAATATAATCATTACCTGACTGACCAAATAATACCGCGCCGGGCTCGATAGTCAGCACTACATCCATATCAGGATTACGAACTTTAGCTGCTTTACCAGTAGTGCTGCGTGATTGTGAGGCCGCTACTGTGCCGCCTACCTCCAATCCACCACTAATTGCGTACATAACGGTTTTACCATTAACACTGGCGACTAAGGTGGTACTTTCATTTATAGCGCTGTCAAGCACTTGCACTTGTACGTCAAACCCTAGTGCTGCTGATACTTCAGTACTTAAGGCTGTATTTGCTTTACCCGGTAATGACGCACCCGCATCAGGTGATGGTGCTGGGTTTTCAATAACCGTATCGCCCACTGACTCGTCCACGGTAGAGGTTAAATTAATATCACCACCACAAGCCGCTAAGCCCAAAGTTAACGCTGTTGCTATCACACTGTATTTAAAAAGTTTCTTAGTTTGCATTTCATTTGCTCCGCAGCAATTGATGAAGGATTAATTATTTCCTAGCAAATACACCTTTTACTAAGCAGTGCATCTTCAGGTAACAATTGTTCACATAAAGTAAATTTGACTACATACTAAAGTGATTAAATGACAGAAATGTTTTAGAAGTGTGACTATTTGATGTCGTTAATATTGCAGAAAAATGACAGTGAGAGGTTAAAATGGGCACAAAAAAAGCGCCGAAGCGCTTTATTTAAATGATGTACTGAAGTTACTAACGATTAAGAATACCGCTTACAAGTGGTAACCGACTTCTTCATGTTCAGCCTGATCTAAGCCGTTAGACTCTTGCTCTTCACCTACACGTAAGCCATCTGTCATCAAACCGACTACCTTAAGAATAATATAGGTTACAACGGCAGTATAAAGTAGTGTCGAGAAGATTCCGATAAGCTGAACACCGATTTGCTCCGCCATCGTAGCAATACCTTCAGCAAAACCAAAACCACTAAAGACCCCTAAACTTGTTGCAGAGAAGACACCGACTAGTAAAGTACCTAAAATACCGCCAACACCATGTACTGGGAACACATCTAACGAGTCATCAATTTTTAATTTTTGTTTGATATAAACCGTTGAATAGAAACAAACAAAGCCCGCGCTAATACCAATAACTAACGCGCCACCAGGACCAACAAACCCTGAGGCTGGTGTGATAGTACCTAAACCTGCCACCATACCAGTAACAGCACCTAAAACACTGGCCTTACCAAATTTTTTCCACTCAATTGCAGCCCAGGTTAATGTACCTGCAGCGGCAGAAATATGGGTAACCAACATAGCCATAGAAGCATCGCCATTTGCAGCTAATGCACTACCACCATTAAAACCAAACCATCCAACCCATAACATACCCGCACCTGTAACAGTCATGGTTAAGTTGTGTGGCAACATAGGTGTTTTAGGAAATCCACGACGTGGACCAACAACAATTGCAGCAACTAAGGCCGCAGTACCCGCGGTAATATGTACCACAATACCACCAGCGAAATCATAAACGCCCATTGCTGATAACCAACCGCCGCCCCATACCCAATGAGTAATAGGTGCATAAACAGCAAGTAACCAAATAGCACTAAAGAGTAATACCGCGGAGAACTTCATACGCTCAGCAAAACCACCAATAATAAGCACGGGCGTAATCACAGCAAAAGTCATTTGAAACAGCATAAATAAGCTTTCTGGAATATCACCTGACAAGGCATCTTTAGGAATGCCGTGCATCATCACCTTACTAAAGTCGCCGATAAAAGCATTACCTTCACCAAAGGCTATGCTATAACCAACGATTAACCACAAGATTGATGAAATAGAACCGATAGCAAAACATTGCATTAATATTGATAACACATTCTTTTTACGAACCAAACCACCGTAAAAAAGCGCGACTCCTGGTAAGGTCATCAATAAAACCAATGCGGTAGACGTTAATATCCAACTGGTGTTTGCACCATTTAACTGCCCTTCATCCGCCCAAGCAGTGCCTGAGATTAAAAAGCTAAGTAAGGTTAAACACAAGATTAATGCTTTGCTCATAGTTGTTTCCATAGTGAATAATTCAATAACTGTCATGAACAAAGCACAAAACAAGCCAAAAAATAAAACATTTAATTTCAATACGTTAAAAACATCATGCATTAAAAAAGTGCTATAGCGCACCATAAAGGCACAAATTACGCCCTAAACGCTCTAAAAGAGTGCAAGTGCGCACAAAATAGGTGAAGTTTTTATTTTCTCCTCAGCAGAGTCATTTTAATTCCCACTGAGATCCTGCACTTTGCTACAATAACCGCCATATAATTAATGGTTAATCGACGGTAATAAAATGGACTCACAACTAAGCTCGACTGCGAACATTGAAATCACACCAATCATCGCGTTTTTCAAAAGCCTACAAGATAAGATTTGTCAGGCATTAGAAGAAGCAGATGGTACTGGAAAATTTATTGAAGATAACTGGCAGCGTAAAGAAGGCGGCGGTGGTCGAACTCGCGTAATGACCGATGGCACTGTTGTTGAGCAAGGTGGCGTAAACTTTTCTGTAGTATCAGGTGATAAATTACCACCATCAGCTACCGCTCATCGCCCAGAGCTTGCCGGCAGAACATGGCAAGCTTGTGGTGTTTCACTGGTTATTCACCCAAAGAACCCAAACATCCCGACCTCACACGCTAATGTACGTTTTTTTATTGCAGAGAAAGAAGGTGAAAAACCCGTATGGTGGTTTGGCGGTGGTTTTGATTTAACACCTTTTTACCCTAACGATGAAGACATACAGCATTGGCATCAAACAGCGCACGATTTATGTCAGCCTTTTGGTGACAATGTTTATAACGATCATAAAAAATGGTGTGATGAGTATTTTTATTTAAAACATCGTGATGAAACCCGTGGTGTTGGTGGTTTATTCTTTGATGATTTAAATCAATGGGATTTCGATACTTGTTTTGATTACGTTAAAGCCGTTGGCCAAGGTTTTATCGATGCTTATGTGCCTATTATGCAGCGTCGTAAAAATGAAGTTTTTGGTGAGCAAGAACGTCAATTTCAGCTATATCGCCGTGGTCGATATGTTGAATTTAACTTGGTATTCGATAGAGGCACATTGTTTGGCTTACAATCTGGCGGTCGAACGGAATCTATTTTGATGTCCATGCCACCACTTGCACGCTGGGAATATAACTTCCAAGCAGATGAAGGTAGTGCAGAAGCTAAATTAGCGGATTACTTAAGTCCAAAAGATTGGCTTAACGTATTGAAATAAAATGTCTTGAGCATATAAAGCGTAGATAATGTTTAGAATGAAAGTCTTATTTAATATCGGCTAGGTTTAACTAATTAAGCCGCCATTAAATAAGACTCTCGTCTTACATTCTTAGCTTTACGCTGATAGGAGCCTTTACCCTTTTTCGCTTTAACCACCTGCATTTTATAAACCTTTGAGGTAACTAATGCTGCTAGAAAATTATCGTTAATTTTCCCTCTTCCTAGTTCTGTTTCACTTTTATTTACTTTAACAGTGCCAGCTTTCGCTAATGGCTTTTTCTTCTTACTCATGATTTATCCTTTTATAGTGTCTTACTTATATATTTTAAAATTATTACGTTAAAAGCATTACAACAATGTAATGCCTATTTATTATACATGTGGTTCGTTACAAGTAACAATAAACATACCACTGGATGAGAAAACATAACGGATTAGTTATGTTTTATGACTGCTACTAATCCTTGAAGTTGACCACCAGTATGATCACTAATGCCACTTTGCTGTCTTAATTTTGGGATGAATTTATCACAACCTATAGTCCGCTTGGCCACCAAAGCAGTCGCATCAACTTTAAAACAAACGAGCACTCAGTCGACAAAAGGTAAACCTTCTCAATCGGGATGCTTACTTTGAAGACAAATCGAGCTAACTTTTTGAAATTAGAACTAAAGAAACACTACCTTTAGCTTTAATTTCAGTTGATTAGATAGTTTTAATATAGATGTTTTAATTAGAAGGTATTTTCAATGGAGTAAAAAAGTTTTGGTAGTCCCGAATGAAGCTAGGATGATCAGGGAGAGGTATGTGCGTCAAGTGAGCCTGTTTATGTTTATCTGAACCGTATAGCTGTATTAGTTTTTTATTAATAACTTCAATTACTTTTTTCCCAAAGCTCGAATCACTGCAAGCTATATGTGTTATCAAAAATTGATTTTTCTGATGAACTGGTAAAGATACAACTCGCCGATTAATTTTGTCACTTCTTGAAAGAGCTTGCATTTGAGAAGGGTATGCTAGATTTAGGTCTACTAGATTATCGGACAACAATTTCATCCCCATTGAATATCTGTCATCAGAGTTAAAATAAACCAAGTTTTTTTGGGATAATACTTTTACTTGCTCATCAATTGCTTCGCCATAAGAAACACCTCTGGTTAAACCCAAAGTTTTTTCAGGATTGACTTCAGATAAAGCTAAAATATTAAGTAATTCACCTTTATCGTTTAACAAGTTGCTTGGAATAATAATATTATTTTCTAGGAAATATAATCTGGCCAGAGGATGTATATTGAGAGGCAAACTAAATACATTTTCGGTTTCCCTACTCTGAGTTTTAATTCTATTAGCTACACACGAGTTTGGGGTTGTACGAAGTTGCGTGTTAATTCGAGATATAGAAGCATACTTTAAATGCACTTCAAACTCTGAAATAGAGTCTAATACTAACTTCAGCGTGTCTGCTCCGATAGAATAAGTTCCATTAGTTGAAAAGTACTCAACGTCTTTTTTATCATCAGTGAACCATTCAATAACATCGAAAGCAAATACTGGAGTATTAACTATAAATAATAAACAACCGACCCAATTCCGTATCACCATGCAGACCACTATCACTAATTAGTATATTTATTAGTAACCGAAATTTTTAATAACATCAAGGTAAACAACATATAGAATCCTAATATTGGTTACTCTTCAGGCAAAATGTGTGCCTTTTATTCATACTATATGTGACAACTTTAGGTTCAGAGTTAAAGTTTAATAACCCAATATGAATGACAGCAATGAGCTTGAAGCGGACCTTAGGATTAACTAGTTACTAACTTCCGCTAAGCACCAAGGGAACATTAGCAATGGTAATCAGGGGAGCTTTTTGGTTTTTTTTTGTATGCCAAAAGTGGAAGTGGAAGTGGAAGTGGAAGTGGAAGTGGAAAAATTAATTTTTACCTTCAGTTTTTGAAGCATAGAAGACAGTAAAAATAAATAATAAAATGTGATGATAGTTGACTCGTTAAAACCAAACAACGGTCATTACCTGAATTGAAAAAGCTATTAATTCGTAAGCGCTAAATTAACCCCACGTACCAATATTAATCGAACCTCTGCATAATTATCTCAACAAACTAACATGAGGTAATTATGGATATTCAACAAAAACTAAACACTGACAAAGGTTTTTTGAAAAACAACGAAGTAGTGGCTTAAGCATCATTGGATTTTGCCGAAATAATAAAATCAACTTATCCCTTTTCTATTCTTAGCGAAAACGGATTTCTACTAAAACTTTAACCGTTAATTCGCAACAGATGATCCCCTTTGTTATTCAAGAGCATCCGTTGACTCACGTTGACAATAATATAAATCACCACGCCAAATGGCTACCAAGTTGATTTCGATTCAATGCTAAATCAGCAAGCATTAGTACTTTTGTTGAAAGTACTTTGATGTTCAATCCTCAACAGGTTTAATCACAGATGTAGAACGATCCAAAAATCAGTGTTCAATAGTTTGCAGAAAGTTTTAGGTGGGTTGAACGTAAGGATAATATGTAAAATGTGGTCTAATATGTATATAATTTCACAGGGAGAAACACATGAGTTTATACAAAAATAGAATTGTATTCAGGTTATTTCCACTCGTCATTATGTTCTGCCTTATCAGTACGTCTCTTTTGGCCGATCAAATTCCGGCTCCTGATGTATCCCAAAAAGCCGCAATAGATGAAATGCATCACAAACTGCATATTGATCAGGCCCCCTTTAAAGCACAAGAAGTACAGGCACTTAAAGAACTCAATGAAATGATCATCCTTGATGATGTTAAACTTGAAAAAGTTAATGACAAGATTGATGAACTTATGATGGCAAAAACACAGATCATGCGCCTGAGATATCAACACTTGATCGAAATGCGTGCAATTCTTTCCGATGCGCAAAAAGTACCATACGACAAGAACGTATTAAAGCGATCGGCTGTTAAGTAATAAATAATCAGCCCTGGAATGAAAACTATCATCGAGAGGAGAAAGCCTTTTAGTTTTTGGCGTTGCTGGTTAGCAAACACTCAAAGGCGCTTTGTGTCCCATTACGAGATAGCGTTAACCGTCACTGTTAACGATCAGAAGTCATAAGGTAATCACTGAAACTAACGACTCTATGGTAGGAACTGTTGCCGTTGAACAATCTAAATTTGTTGAATACTTATTAATAAACGCAATTGAAAATTAACCTTTAACTGCATTCAACTTAATCATATTATCTCTATTATTGTTTTATCTGATAACCACTTTTAAATATCCAGGCGACTGCTAATAAACAAAAAGCCAAAAAGCCGCTCATCACACAAAAGCTTGTTATTAAACTTACGTCAGCCACTTCATAAAAACTCCATCGAAAACCACTAATTAAATAAAACACGGGGTTAAATTGCGTTACCGTTTGCCAAAATGGCGATAACATACTGACGGAGTAAAAAGTGCCTCCTAAGAAAACAAGCGGGGTGATGACAATAAGTGGGATCACTTGTAGCTTTTCAAAGTTGTCTGCCCAAATGCCAATAATAAAACCAAATAAACTAAAAGTTACGGCTGTCATCACTAAAAAGAATAACATCCAGAGTGGATGTGCTATTTCAAGGGGGACAAACAAATGCGCGGTTGCTAAAATAATTAACGCTAACAAAATCGATTTAGTCGCTGCAGCTCCCACATAACCAAGCAATACTTCAAAAGAAGATACTGGAGCAGAAAGTAATTCATAAATAGTGCCGGTGAATTTAGGAAAATATATACCAAATGACGCATTAGAAATGCTTTGTGTTAACAGCGATAACATAATTAATCCCGGTACAATAAAAGCACCGTAACTAACACCATCTATTTCAGTAATACGAGAACCAATCGCAGAGCCAAAAACAATAAAATAAAGTGACGTTGAAATCACTGGAGAGATAATACTCTGAAAAAGAGTGCGTTTTGTACGCGCCATTTCAAATTTATAAATGGCCGCAACAGCGTAACGATTCATGTTGATTCCCTTACTAATGAGACAAATATATCTTCCAACGAGCTTTGGTCTGTTTTGATATCTTTAAACTGAATACATGCTGCGGACAACTGCTGAAGTAAAGCAGAAATCCCCGTGTGCTCTTCGGTGGTGTCATAACTATAAATTAATTGCAGTCCATTATTTTTAATATGTAAATTAAAATCAGCCATATTCACAGGTATTTCAGTTAATGGCTCTTTTAAATCGAGAATTAATTGCTTTTTACCTAGTTGATTCATTAAAGCAGTTTTATCTTCAACCAAAATAAGTTGACCACTTTTAATGACACCAATACGGTCTGCTATTTCCTCCGCTTCTTCAATATAATGAGTGGTTAAAATAATAGTCACACCATCGTTACGTAATTGTCGTACCAATTGCCACATATCTTTGCGCAGCTCTACATCAACGCCAGCGGTTGGTTCATCTAAAAACAAAATAGAAGGTTCATGAGAGAGCGCTTTAGCAATCATCACTCTGCGTTTCATACCACCGGATAACTCCATCATTCGATTGTCTTTTTTATCCCAAAGAGACAATGATTTAAGTGTTTTCTCAATAAAAGCAGGATTCGATTTTTTACCAAATAATCCGCGACTAAATGAAACTGTCGCCCATACCGTTTCAAAAGCATCGGTGGTCAACTCTTGCGGCACTAAACCAATAAGTTCACGCGTATGTCGGTAACCTGAAACAATATCTTTACCATCAACAATAATTTGCCCAGAGGTGGCATCAATGATACCGCAAATAGTACTAATAAGTGTCGTTTTACCTGCACCATTTGGCCCTAGCAAGGCAAAAATTTCAGCGGGTTTTATTGATAAGTTAATATTATTAAGTGCTTGAAAACCACTCGCATAAACTTTATTAACGTCTGTGATTTGAATAATGGGCGGCAAGAGTATTTGTCCATCAATATTTGAATAATACTAAGGTATACGACATGCCCTATTGATGGCTAGAAAAAATACTAAATTAATAAATATATTTACACCAAACTTACTTCAGGATTTAGCTTTCAGTTGAGCTAAAGAACAACCAATAGCTAAAGTCTTCATGCGCATGGCCATAAAACGTATGGCGCTAAGTGCCCTTTTACAGCATATAATTATGAAATTTATGTCCGCTATATAATCAGAAAGTTGACCTTCACATTCGGATGGCATTAATGTCTGGAATACGCATCAAGGGAACCTAGCATTAATGAATAGTAGTGCTAAAAACTAAATCTATATTTGGAATTTGATTTAATCGTCACTTTACCGCTTTATTGACCTAAATTAGTCTTCAAAATTAGGCAAATTTATGTTCACTTAGATTCGTCAGCAGACGTTTATGTGGTTTTTCGTCATTGATGTCTAAGTAGTAAATTTCGCCTTATTGCTTGATATCTGATGTTACTAGTTGTGCAAGCTCATTAACTCTTGCGCCAGTCCACTGCTGATTGAGTTTTTCGCACAAAATCATTGCTTAATAAACTATGCTAGAGAAGATATACTCATCATCATTCAAGATGTAGGTTTCAGATCACTTTGAATGGCAATGAGATATAATAAATAACAAATTAGAGGTTAGCATGGTAAGTGAGAGGAGGTATCATCCCAGATTAGATGTAGATTTTAATGTTGCTATCACTTTATCTGGCACTGACGATACTTTTGTAGGAAAAGCAATAAACCTTTCACTTTCTGGTATACAGCTGAATGTTGAGAAGTTATGTATCGACAATATATTGGTACAATGTAGTCACCCACCACAGTTTCAAATCAACTTTTGTGATCAACCTCTATTAGAGCCTGCGTTGGTGCGATTAATCGTAAACCGTCGTATTTCGCAAAACCAATTCTTGCTCGGTATGAAATTTATCAATATGTCAAACTTACAGCAATCCGCATTAAAAGCCATTTACCACTTACCTAAGTAATCATTACACAAGTGGCATAACCGAAATTTCAAATTATTACTTTGCCTTAGCTCACTGTTGAGACATCACCATTTGAAATCATATAGGAAAGCGAACGTTTCACTAACGACATACTATTACTTGTCTGTATGTATTGAATTCCAAAAACACTTTCGCATGAGGAGGCAAGTTTTTGGCCCATAGAGCTAACATGCTCTTTAAACTACATATGGCACTCTGGGCGCTCCCCCCCATGGAGTATTCCAAGCGATTTTGTACCGCACCATGAAGGTTTGTTGATGTTAACGGATTATCCTACTGGTGGCAGCTCAACTTAATAATGGACATAAGCTGGACAATTCAAATTTACATTCACTTTATTTTATTTTAGTGCAATTGCACCATTTAATTTACCATCAAACTGTTCCCAATCGAATAAACCCACAAATAAACCATAAAAATCAACATACTATATCTTGGCGTACATTTTGCTTGTTGGTAGTTAACTTAAATTGAGTTTATAGGATCCATTATGGTTCTTTTTCTCCCCGTTAAATATTCAATAAAATTATTAGGTCTCAAGCTCACTTTAATCTGTTTAATTACAGTAATGCTTACCTTAATTAACTTTGTTCCTTTTTATGGAATTACGGGTTCTATTCTATTTTCTGCTGTTGTTATTTATTTTTTGTCGGGCTAACATTTACCGTTTCACACCAAGAACATCAGTTCAATTCTATAATAAACAGTCTTGACCCCATAAGTTTTGACTACCGAAGCTTGAAGTTAGATACCTTATTATCCAAAAACACAACTATTTCATTATTAAGCTCTTTTCGAGAGCTATCGCGTATTAATCAACAGCAAAAAAATCAATTAAAAGAAGTAAGTCACTCTGCAAGCCAAGTAATAGAATCAACGACATGTTTATCGAACAATGTAGAAAAGCAATTTAATGCAACATCGTCGACAGCAGCTGCAATCACAGAAATGACCCAATCAATCAGTGAAGTTAGCACTAAGATTGCCGCAGTACACCACTCAGCTATGCATGCGGATGAAATAGTACAAAACGGGCAAGTCCATATCACGTCCTTAACTGACTCAATATTAGAGGTAAGCAAAGAAGTATCGCAAACACAACTAGGTATGCAACAACTAGACGAGTTGGCACAGGAAGTCACATTAATTACTGAATCTATCCGAAAAATATCATCACAAATCAACCTATTAGGATTGAACGCATCTATTGAAGCAGCACGTGCCGGTAATGTTGGTCGTGGATTTTCAGTTGTGGCAGAAGAAGTTAGAGAGTTAGCAATAAGTACTCATAGTTCTAGCGAGCATATAGCCAATAAAATCAACCAGGTATTGAGCCAGAGCAGTGATACTGTTGAAAGTATGAAGCTTGTCGTTGAAAAAACAAATACTTGTGGTGAAAAAGCCAAAAGTGTTAATAAAATGCTGAAAAAAATTGCTTTAGCAACAGACTCTGCACAGCAGGAAGCAGAGGTTGTTTCAGTTAATGCCGAACAACAAGTATTGGCTACAGAAGAAATATCACGGCATGTTGAACAAATTGTTCAAAGCTCCGAAGTCAATGCCAACATTGCGAAACAAACTGAACTTGTGGCTGAACACCTGAGAAAACTTACCCATTAACTGTGCCGGTAACTAGCTTATAAAAAGGGATTAACAAGAAATGAATCTTTATCTAATAGTTGTACTGTTAATATTTATCCTAGTTAGCTTTTATTTAAAATTAAGACTCTCTAACAAAAATCGCGTTAAAATCCAGCGTCAAGGCTTGCTTAATATAAAAGGTTTGAAGCAACTTATTTGTTTTATTCAACAACACAGAGGAATGACCGCCGCCTATTTGAATGGTAAAAAAGAAGTGTTACCTAAAATAACGCTCATCAGACGAGACATTCAAGAAAATATAAAAAAAAGTGAAATTACTTTTTCTAAAGATAACGAACGTTGGCAAGGTTTTTTGGATCATTGGCAAAGACTTGGCACAGGTAGCGTTGGATCAAGTGCAGACAATAGTTTTGACCAACACACGCAACTGATTAGAAACCTTTTATACCTACTTGAAGATGAAGCCGAAAAAGGCCTCTTGTTTTCCCAATTTTTACCTCAGTTTCCTCAAGCGGGCTATGTTTGGCGTGAAGTGATAGGTGTAACAGAAGTGGTTGGTCAGGCAAGAGCTATTGGTGTGGGCGTTGCAACACAAAAAATTTGTTCTAGTACCGACAATATTCGATTAAGCTTCTTACAACAACAGATGAGTGAAGTGATCAAAACTGTATTGCATCAACTTTATTGCTTACCACAATATTTAGATGAGCATAATAGGTTGATTAAAATCACACAAGACCTCACAGAGGTTTTCTTATCCACTGTTGACCAAGATTTTCTTAGTGCAGATAAAATCACGTTAGATCAACAAGTTTATTTTGAACAAGCCAGTTTGGTTATTCAGTCTATCGATGATGTATTTCAACATCAGTTAATGCAAATCAGTAATTCTTTGGATGTCAATTAAAGAGAACTACTGCTCAACTGACATAAAATTAAAGGCATCATGCTAGCTATCATTAACACTTGATTTAAAAAATACATCACTAGCTTTTGTAGCTATTTTAATTACTGGGAATATTAAATGAGCATAACAACAGAAGCTTCTGTAGCCAAAACTACATTGTCTTCACCTTCACTAACATTAAAAGAAATCAAACGTTCCACTCAGCAAGTGGAAACTGGTGTGCTCAGCACTTTTGAGAGTATGACATTAACTAGTCACTTTCAGCCTATATACAGTATTGATCATCAGAAAATAATTGGTTATGAGGCACTCATAAGAGGCAAAGATAAGGATGGGAATAACATCAGCCCAGACGTAATATTTGACACCCCCTATGATGAAAGGAGTAGTGTTTATCTCGATCGCTTATGTCGTTATACCCACGTTGCCAATTCTGAAAAATTAAAGGATCAAGATAAATGGTTGTTTATCAATATTTCCAGCCTAGCCTGTGAAAAAGGCCGGGATTATGGAACTTTTTTTTCCGATTTATTAAGTTATTTCAATATTTCCGCTGAAAGGATCGTGGTTGAGATCATCGAGGATCACTGTACCAACAATGCTAAGTTAGTTGAAGCATGTAATTATTATAAATCTATGGGCTGCCTTATCGCTATTGATGATTTCGGTGCAGGTCATTCAAATTTTGAGCGAATATGGAACCTTCGACCTGACATAGTCAAGTTAGATCGCTCAATGCTTTTAAGAGCAATCAAGTCGAATCATACCCAAAGGATGTTAACTACTATTGTCCAAATGTTACACCAATCTGGTTGTTTAGTTGTAATAGAAGGGATAGAAACCGAGGAGCAGGCATTGATTGCCATCGACAGTAATGCTGATTTTGTTCAAGGTTTTTATTTTGCTCGGCCTCAAGCTGCTAGCATCATCGAAACTGAAATAAAGCCACTATTTTCTCACTTAATGAAACAAAACATCGCTATAGAACAATATCAATTACATCAAGATTTACATTGGTCATCCACTTACCGTAAGACATTTCTACAGGCTGCAATGACAATAAAAACTGGTGAAAGTATAAATAGTGTTATAGAGCCGCTGATGAACTTAAAAAAGGTAATTCGTTGCTTTCTGGTAGATAATCAAGGTCAACAACAGGGTGAGTCTTATATAGTTGATCAAGGGAAGCTAAAAGCTGTTGGACAATTTTATCAATTACAACTTGGTAGAGATGCTAATTGGTATCGCAAACATTATATACGTAATGCCCTTAGACAGCCTAATCAAATGCATATTTCCCCACCTTACCAATCTATTACAGGAGATGGGCTCTGTATTACCACCTCAATGTGCTTTGATACTGACGAAGGACAAAAAATATTATGCATGGATATTTTAGCTGAACACAACCCCTGATAATCGCTTTGATGCTAAAAGTAACCGTTGACTATCGTTTAGTGCACTATCGAAACATGGGCAATTTTTCTACTAAGCGGTGTAAATTTACGAATAAAAATAATCCCACCTAATATTCGATTCTAATCAGTAATTATCTTAGTTTGTAAGCTGCAATTATGACTTTTCAGTTTTAGGAGTAAGCAACGAGAGTGAGCTCCCCCTTAACAAAAATACAGAGGGACCTGATGAATTTCAGCTGATATAAGTTACTCAACCTAAATTCTGCCACTTTGAGCTTGTTTGCACTGTGACTGCGTGGACATTTTTTAGCAAAGCGTAGTATTAATAGGTGTTCATTAGAGCGCAGAAATTAAGCATTCTGCTAAATCAAAAATAGGGACAACAGCATGAAACATATTTGTATTTCAATTACTCTACTGCTTTCCACTCTCACTATGAGTAACAAGAGCTTTAGTCAATATGAATTTCCAGTCTTGGAAGGCCCCTATATGGGACAAGAACCACCCGGCATAGTGGCAGAGCCCTTTGCACCTGGCATAATCTCCAAACAGGGCTGGGAACTTGAAGGCGTATTCGCGCCCGGCATGAAAGAGTTTTACTTCACGACAAACCGAAAAAGCGCTACCGTTATCGGCTTTCGCCAGCAAAACAATGTTTGGAAGAAATACATTGAATTCCCTAGAACAGGTGAAATCGTATTCTCACCTGACGGTAAACGCATGCATATGGCAAAAAGCTATAAAGACCGCATTGGTGATGGTTGGTCAGAGCTCAAAAGTCTTGGGTCGATGTTTGACCGCAAAGACTGGGGGATTATGCGTCTGTCGGCATCTAGCAAGGGCACCTACGTTTTTGATGATTATAAAAGTAAAGACGTGATCCGCATCTCTTCAATCAAGGACGGCAAACGCCAAGCCCCAGTAATGATGACAGCACAAGTCAACACAGGTGAATGGACAGCCCACCCATTTATTGCAGCAGATGAAAGCTACCTGATATGGGATAGTGAACGAGAAGACGGCTATGGGGGCTCTGATCTTTATATTAGTTTCCGCAAAAAAGATAGTTCATGGGGTCCTGCGATTAATATGGGCGACCAAGTTAATTCTGATAAAGATGATTTCTATGCAAGTGTCACCTCTGACGGAAAATACATCCTCTTCAACAGAGGCATAGATGACAAGGAAAATATAGATATCTATTGGGTGGATGCTCAGATTATTGAGACTCTTCGGCTAAGATAGTTAGCCCTATAATAAACAACGCCAGCAGAATAATAGTCGATACTATCCCACTGACACAGAATGGGATAGTCTATTTTTAGCGGTAAACGATAGTATTGAGCTGCACTTTTTGACCGCTTAGCCATTGCTGTCATAGACATTTTTAATCAAACAAGCAGCTCTCACACGACAGGTTGGCACAGCGAGCATGTGAACTACCTAGTGAAAGCTGAGCAACAATACTTGTGCTGATTGATAAACAAATTATGGCGTTATAATGCTAAGGGGCGGATTATATGAAGCCCTGCTCCTCTATATTTTGTTATCCACTTGAAATAGAGTAATCAATAACTCTGTGCCCATTGGTTGCTCAATTATCTAATTCTGCTTCTTAACCTGCAGCATAGAGTTTCTTAAAATTTTTTAGATTCCAGCCAATCATTACTTCAGTACCAATTTTAAGGGCTGGTACAGAGCGAGCC
>ERZ1027231.115-NODE-115-length-42865-cov-30.823009_pt1 | contig 42865 bp, 38 predicted proteins | sample MGYA00520866_ERZ1027231 | MGnify/ENA primary metagenome ERZ1027231 (study PRJEB33311, sample SAMEA4378411) | marine metagenome | biome: Marine biome; feature: Fjord; material: Water | collected 2014-07-20T08:00:00Z/2014-07-... | depth 75 m ...
TTTTATTGTAAAGATTAAGTATGCAGAAGAACTTTGCAGATTACAATCTAACGTTTTTTAGCGCGCTGCTTACGCGCTTTTTCTTTCTTAATTGCTCGAATATTTTGCGTACGAGCCATTTTCTTCATACTAAGCTGGTGCAGCGACGGCCCTTCTTTCTTTTCTGCAAAAGGATTTTCAGCGCTCTTGAAGTTCATTCGGATCGGTGTGCCGTGAATGCTAAGTACACGACGATAGGTATTCGCTAAGTAACGCTTATACGCATCCGTTAACTTGTCTGTTTGCGTACCATGAACAACCAATATAGGCGGGTTAGAACCACCTTGGTGTGCGTAGCGCAATTTGACACGACGACCGTTAACCATCGGTGGCTGGTGATTTTTCACCATATCTTCTAGCAAGCGCGTTAGCTGGCTAGTTGACCATTTCGCCATAGCAGACTCATACGCCTTATCAACTGACTGGTACAGGTTACCAACATTAGAACCGTGCAGAGCAGAAATAAAGTGAATGTCGGCGTAAGTAATAAATTCTAAACGACGATCCAATTCAGTCTTAACGCGTTCGCGATCTTCTGCGGTCATGCCATCCCATTTATTAATGGCGATAACTAAGGCTCGACCTGCGTTCAATACGAAGCTCAGCATGTGTAGATCTTGCTCTACAATACCGTCTTTAGCATCGAGAACTAGAACACATACATGGCAATCTTGAATTGCTTGCAAGGTTTTAATAATCGAGAATTTTTCAGCGGCTTCAGTAATGCTTTTACGACGACGAATACCCGCGGTATCGATCAAGGTATAGTCTTGGCCGTGACGCTCGTAAGGGATATAAACGCTGTCTCGTGTTGTGCCCGCTTGGTCATAAACCACAACGCGATCTTCACCTAAGAAGCGATTAATCAAGGTCGACTTACCCACGTTCGGGCGACCAACTACGGCTATTTTTACACCTTTAACATTAAGCTCTTCGTGCTGAGTCTTAACATCAACTGGCGCTTCTTTTTCACCGTAAAGCAGTTCCCACTCTTCGTAACCGGTTAGCTCACGTTCAGGTTCAACCACTTTAGGGCCGTGCAGTTCGGTTAAAACGTGTTCAATAAGCGTATTGATACCACGGTTATGGGCCGCAGCAATAGGAATAGGTTCGCCCATACCTAGCTCATAGAATTCAGCAAGAACGACATCAGGGTTACGACCATCAATCTTGTTGGCAATAACGTAGGCTTCTTTACCTTTTTTGCGTAAATAGTCAGCCAGCAGATGGTCAGCATGAATGATGCCCGATTGTGCATCCACCATAAACAATACGATGTCAGCTTCTTCAATTGCTAAAAAAGATTGTGATGCCATTTCTGCATCAATACCCACTTCTTCACCACTGATACCGGCGGTATCAATAACAATAAAAGGTTCATCGCCAATCTGGCCTTCACCGTATTTACGATCGCGCGTTAAACCCGCGATTTCTGCCACTAGGGCATCACGGCTTTTCGTCAAGCGATTGAATAAGGTTGATTTCCCAACATTGGGACGCCCTACAAGGGCAATTACAGGAACCATAATAATTTAGTTATCTTCTTTCTCTAGCTGTATCAACAGCAATTCACCCGTATTGGTATAGGCTAGCAGACCTTCTGAGGTCGAACGCATCACACTACGGATACCAAAATCTTTGCCACGCAAAGGACGCCAGTTATGCATTTCTGGCTGGTTAGGCAAGGTCATGTGTAAAGGTTTAGGGCGTATACTTAAACGTCCTAAGATCTCACCATCGACTTGCGATAATACATGCATATAGCCTTCAAAGTCGGCCACTACTAAGTAGTTACCATGCTTCACTGGCTGTGTTAAAAATCGTCCTTGCAATGAATCTTGACTCCAAACGGAGGCACCATTGATTTGATCATAGGCCTGCACGTGATCATCATCACGGGTGATATAAATATTACCCAGCCCAAGCGTTGGCCCAAAATAACTTGATAATTCAGTTTCCCAGCGGGTTTTACCATCAAAACCAATTGCTGCTAATTTGCCATGATAAGCCGTCGCATAAACAATGCCGTCATCAATCACCGGGGTTCCATCTAGGTCGACCAGACGTTCTAATTCTGAGCGCCCTTCTGGAATCGCTAAGCGCTTATTCCAGCGAGGTATTCCTAACTCACGATCTAAAGCAATTAATTTGCCGTTAGCAAAACCAGAAATTACTAGGTTATGCAATAACACCGGGGCTGCTGTGCCATGAACCGTTAATACCGGCAAGGCGGCTTCATAAGTCCAGTTTTGCTTACCTGATTGACGATCAAAAGCTGTTAGGTGGCCATCAATGGTACGAATATAAACCTGTTCTTTATCGGCAACGACCGGTGCAATACTTTCACTGCTCAGTTGTTGCGACCAGTTAATCTCGCCGCTATCTTTTGCAATACTGTGCAGTACACCGTCTTGCGTGGCGATATAAACATCCCCCGCAGCAACAACCACACCACCACTGATTTCATTATCAAACGATAAAGACCAGATGTCATCGCCGCTAGCCAGATCTAATGCCCACAGCGCGCCATTATAGTCTGCCATGAAAACGACATTACCACTGATTGTTGGCTGCAAACGAATATTACGCTCACCAACACCAAGACCTAACGTTTGACGCCATACGACATCTAATTCAACCTGTTCATCAATGTCTAATAATGGTGCTGGGCCCGCTTCTTCCAGCTCTTCATTATCGTCTTTAATTTCTTGGCTACTACAAGCCAGCATGGATAAACTGGCAAGCACAAGCAATATATGGCGAAGTTTCATCAATTAAGCGTCCTCTTGCGCTCCGGCAAGATCATCAATTTTACGTTGCAATACTTGTGTATTGATACCCAGTGCCATCGCTGCAGTACGTGCAGTTTGGTAAGCATCACGCGCTGCAGCTAGCTCGCCTTTAGCAAACAAGATGTCGCCTTTTGTTTCTTCATACTGAACCGTGAACGATTCTTCTGGAGTCGTTGCAACAAGTGCTAATGCATCGTCCAGTTTATTTTGCTGAATCCAAACTCGTGCTAAACGAACTTGTGCCAAGTAAGTAACAGGGCTTTCATTATTCGCTTCTACTAACGCTGCTAATTCAGTCGCTGCACCATCAAAGTTATTCGCTTCAATGGCAAATTTAGCCAAATATAAACCGGCAAATTGTGCGTATAAGCTATCTGGATATTCAGCTTTTAACTGCGCTGCAACGGTTTCTAATTCTGTTTTATCCGCTTCTGTTTGCTCGCTTAATGGCTTCGTCGCCTTGCTCATTAGCTGCTGATAGATACTGGCAGCGGCTTCACCTTGTACACGCTGATTTTCTTGATAACTGTTCCAGCCAAAATAACCGGCTAGTACAACAACAACAGTGATGATTAGGCTCTTGCCATTTTCATTCCACCACTTCTTCATTGCTTCAACTTGTTCTTCTTCAGTTCTTAATTCTTCTGACATTTCCCGTTTTCCTTATATTAATTTTTTATTGTCTTTATAAAAGCACTATTTCGATATTTCAGTGGCCAACCAATTAGCAACCGCATCATTATTCAATTCAACCTGCTCGCTATCTTCAGTAAACGATTTAATACGAACACGCTGTGCAGCGACATCATCATCTTCCATTAAGATAACAAAGTGAGCGCTACTGCTTTGAGCTTTTTTCATTTGGCTCTTGTAGCTACCACCACCGCAATGGGTCTGTATTCGCAATTGCGGCTGCTGCTGTCGAATTTTATCCGCTAACAGTAACGCAGCTTGGTCTGTATCGCTACCCAAGGCCGTGATATAAACGTCAAGAGTTGTATTGACCGCTGCTGGGATCACATCCAACGTCTCCAATAATAAGATTAAACGCTCAATCCCCATAGCAAAGCCGACCGCTGGCGTTGGCTTGCCACCCAACTGCTCAACTAGACCGTCGTAGCGGCCACCGGCACAAACAGTACCCTGAGAACCGAGTTTATCAGTAACCCATTCAAAAACGGTTTTGCCGTAATAATCTAAACCGCGCACTAAGCGCTGATTGATCTGATACTGAACGCCTGCAGCATCCAATATTTGAGTCAGTTTTGCAAAATGCTCGCGACTCTCATCATCAAGAAACGCATGTAACTCAGGGGCATCGTTTAAAAGCTGCTGTGTATTTCGATCTTTCGAATCTAAAATACGTAACGGATTCGTTTCTAAACGGCGCTGGCTGTCTTCATCTAACTGATCTTTAAATGGCGTTAAATATTCAACTAAAGCCGCTTTATAATCAATGCGAGTTTGCGCGCTGCCAATTGTATTTAATTGCAGTTCAACCGCATCTTGAATTCCTAACTGCTGCCATAGGCGCGCTGTTAATAAAATTGTTTCTGCATCAATATCTGGCGTCGCGATACCAAAGGTTTCTACACCTATTTGGAAAAACTGACGATAACGACCTTTTTGTGGACGTTCGTGACGAAACATCGGACCTAAATACCACAGACGCGGGCTCTGATTATTGGTCAACAATGCATGTTCTTCGCAAGCGCGTACGCAGCTAGCAGTACCTTCAGGACGCAACGTTAGGCTATCGCCATTACGATCCTCGAAGGTATACATTTCTTTTTCAACGATGTCGGTGACTTCACCAATCGAACGCTTAAACAAGTGTGTTTGCTCAACGATCGGCATACGGATTTCTTTATATCCATACCCTGCCAACACAGCTTTCACACTGCTTTCTAAATACTGCCAAACTGGAGTTTGGCTAGGCAATACATCGTTCATGCCACGAATGGCTTTAATCTTCTTGTTAGCCAAGAGATTTTCCTTCTATGCTATTCTTTATTAACTATCTGAAACGATAACGTCTTTTAATGCTTCGGCTTTTTTCGCCGCGCCTTCTCTTACTAAGGTCTCTAAACCATCAATCAAATTTTCATTTTTCAACTTCGTTGCTGGTTTACCGTCAATATAAATTAAGTTATTCGGCGAACCACCGGTTAAACCGACATCTACTTCTTTCGCTTCACCTGGACCATTTACGATACAACCAATAATCGCTACATCAATAGGCGTACGAATATCTTCTAAACGATTTTCTAACTCGTTAACGGTCTTAATCACATCAAAATTCTGTCGAGAACAAGACGGGCAAGCAATAAAATTCACACCACGAGAACGCAACTTTAATGACTTCAGCATATCCCAGCCGACCTTCACTTCTTCAACCGGATCTGCGGCAAGTGATACTCGAATGGTATCGCCGATGCCATCAAACATTAGCAAACCTAAGCCAATCGATGATTTAACCGTGCCACTGCGTAACGCACCGGCCTCGGTAATACCCAAGTGCAAAGGCTGTTCAATTTGACTAGCAATCTTACGATAAGCCGCCACAGTCATAAAAACATCTGACGCTTTTAAACTTAGTTTAAAGTCCTGAAAATTTTGACGATCTAAAATATCGATATGACGCATAGCCGATTCAACCAGCGCATCCGGGGTTGGCTCACCGTATTTTACTTGTAAGTCTTTTTCTAACGAACCTGCATTAACGCCAATACGAATTGGAATGCCGTTATGACGTGCCGCTGCAATAACTTCTTTAATTCTGTCTTCACGACCAATATTGCCTGGATTAATGCGTAAGCAATCCACGCCTAAATCAGCGACCTTTAAAGCGATTTTATAATCGAAATGAATATCCGCTACCAAAGGTATAGAAACTTGCTTTTTAATCTCGCCAAACGCATCTGCCGCATCCATAGACGGAACTGATACACGAACAATATCGACACCAGCATCTTGGGCACGTTTAATTTGCGCAACAGTAGCCGCAACATCTTCTGTTTGGGTATTAGTCATCGTCTGCACAGAGATAGGCGCATCGCCACCGACTGCTACATTACCAACCCAAATTTTTCGGCTTTTACGTCTAACAATAGGAGAATGTGAATGAATACTCATAATTGGCCGTCGCTATAGTGATGCTTTATATAATTTATATTCTTTTGACTTTGGAAACTCTTGCTTTAGCTGACTAACAAGTTGTTTCTCTTGGTCTTGACGCTCAAAGTACTGAGCTAATTTAATACCTAGCCACAATGAATTTGAGGAGTGCTTATTTTGGTCGCGCTCTACTATGCGTAAAAAGCGCTCATAATAACCCATGGCCTCTTCATAACGCTCCGCTTCAACCAGCAAAGTCGTTAGATTAACCAAGATGGGAGCATTATAACGCTGAGATTTTAACGTACGCTCATAGGTCGAAATTGCTAAATCCATTTCGCCATTGCGGTAATAACACAATCCCAAGTTTTGATAGGCCTTGCCACGTTGTTGATACTCAACATCTCGGGCTGCATTTTTTAAATGCTTACAAGCTTCCGAGTAGCGATTATATTGCATTAAGAACATGCCGTAATTGTATTGCCCTTGGCTAAAACCACCATCAAGATCAATACTTATTAAAAAATACTCTTCCGCTAACTCAGGTTCGCTTTCAGACTGTAATAGCAGTGCCATAGCATTATTTGCTGGCGCGTAATCGGCGTTAATTTCAAGCGCCCTATTTAACCGAGCACGAGCAATATCAAGCTTACCCTGACGAATATAGCCCAAACCTAACTGGGTATAATTCTCCACTGCTTTCACAGGATCCGCTTTACGGCTTAAACGACTATCGCTGGTCGTTACGCACGCGGATATAAATAAACTGCCACACAATAAAATAACAAGCTGTAAAGATTTCACGTTGAACATCCTTTATTCACTCAACTAACAAGAGCTTATGCTCTTGTTGCGTTAAACCGCATCTGAGTCATTAACCTGGTGTAAATCAATATACTTTTGCTGACGTCGGGTTCTATCTTCTACCTGACCAACCAACTGTCCACACGCCGCGTCAATATCATCTCCACGCGTAGAGCGAATAGTGACAATAAAACCACGTTCATGCAATAAATCACGAAAACGGTAAACACGATTATTACTTGGGCGCTCATAACCCGAGTTAGGGAACGGATTAAAAGGGATTAAGTTGATTTTGCATGGAGTATTTTTCAATACCTCAGCAATCTCTTCCGCATCCTCAATACCATCGTTCACATCTTTCATCATGGTATATTCGATCGTTGCTTTACGACGATCAGGCAGTTTGGCCAAATAACGATTGGTAGCCGCAATTAATTCTTTAATCGGGTACTTTTTATTAATGGGTACAAGCACATCACGCAGCTTATCATTACCCGCATGCAACGATACCGCGAGAGAAACATCCGCTATATCACCTAATTTGTCCATCATCGGCACAACACCGGATGTACTTAACGTCACACGTCGTTTCGACAAACTATAAGCAAAGTCGTTCAGCATCAACTCCATCGAATCAACAACATTGTCGAAGTTCAATAACGGCTCGCCCATCCCCATCATTACCACGTTGGTAATACGACGGACGCGCTTTTCTCCGGGAGTATCTAAACTCTGAGAGGCAACAAATAACTGGCCGATAATTTCTGCAACACTTAAGTCACGGTTAAAACCCTGCTTACCCGTTGAACAAAAACTGCAATCTAACGCGCAACCAATTTGCGAGCTGATACATAAGGTACCGCGCTCTTTTTCTGGAATGTAAACTGTTTCAATCGAGCTGCCACCGGGCATTTTCATCACCCATTTACGGGTACCATCGACCGATGTTTTATCCATAACAATTTCTGGTAGGCTAATTTCAGCAACGTCGACAAGCTTAGCGCGCATGGCTTTGCTCATATTGGTCATTTTATCGAAATCGGACTCACCGATTTGATGGATCCACTTCAACATTTGCTGAGTACGGAATTTCTTCTCGCCTAGACCTTCAAAAAAAGCGTCCATTTTCTTAGGAGATAAACCTAATAAATTAACTTTCTCGGTCGGAGTTTTGGCCTTTTCTTCTGCTTCTAAGCGATCTAGCGCTTCGAAATCAGTTGCTTGCATTTCTGGTTTTTGTGAATCTGTCATCTTGGTCACCGGCAGTGGGAGTATCATCCTGGACGGATAAACCATTTCGTTTGTATTCTAAGTCGTGATTAAACGAAGAAAACACAAGTGGAATGGCATCATTTTATGGCGTTGTTAAAACTAAGAAAGCAGCGTGCAGTCAAAGATTGCAAGCTGCTCTCAAAGGTCGGTATTAAACTGCAATACCTTCTAACTAAAACTTAACCGCGTGGGCAAAGCTCTGCGTCAGAGAAGAAGTACGCGATTTCACGAGCAGCAGATTCTAAAGAATCAGAACCGTGAGCAGCGTTAGCATCGATGCTTTCAGCGAAATCAGCGCGGATAGTACCGGCTTCAGCTTCTTTAGGGTTAGTTGCGCCCATTAGGTCACGGTTCTTAAGAACAGCGCCTTCGCCTTCTAAAACCTGAACCATAACTGGACCAGATGTCATGAAGCCAACCAAATCTTTGAAGAAAGGACGCTCAGCGTGCTCAGCGTAAAAACCGCCCGCTTTTTCGTCGTCTAGGTGAATCATTTTAGAAGCAATTACTTGCAAGCCAGCTTTTTCGAAACGGCTGTAGATTTCGCCAATTACGTTTTTAGCAACTGCGTCAGGCTTAACAATAGAAAAAGTGCGTTCGATCGCCATGATAAATTCTCCGGTATAGGATTAATAGGGTATAAAAAACCTGCGGAGTATACGCAGGTTTTGACTAAATTAGAATGGAATTTGTAACTATTACCTATGCCAACGGCAAGCCAGTTCACATAGTCAGCCTGATTGCTTAACTTTTAATCAACCATAAACTCGAGCAAGCAAAGAGAGCACTAACGCAAAGCTGCCAGTACCCGCGTAATCTCAGCCAAAGCGAAATCAATATCAGCCTCTGTGGTATAACGACCGACACTGAAACGAATACCCGCATGAGCCATCTCATCCGCTAACCCCAAGGCCTTAAGCACGTAAGACGGCGCCACACTAGCAGAATTACAGGCTGAACCGGATGAGATTGCCAACTGAGCCAAAGACGCCAATAAAATTTCGCCATCCACCCCACTAAAGCTCACATTGAGATGATTAGGGCTGCACTGGGTCACATGACTATTACGCTGCACCCCACCAAGAGCCTCTAAGCCTTGCCATAAACGATCACGCAACTGACGATTATGTTCAATCTCACCGTCAATGTTAGCCATTACTAACTCAGCAGCTTTAGCAAAACCAACGATCTGATGCGTCGCCAGTGTTCCAGAGCGCATACCGCGTTCGTGACCACCACCATGAATCTGTTGATGCACCCTAACTTCAGGGGCTTTGCGTACATATAAAGCACCGATACCTTTAGGGCCATACATCTTATGCGCGCAGATCGACATTAAGTCGACCCCCATATCCACGACATCAATCGCCAACTTGCCTGTGCCTTGAGCAGCATCACAGTGTAATAAAGCATCATGACCTGCTAACACCTTGGAAATTGCCTTAATATCAGTGACATTACCAATTTCATTATTCACCAGCATCAAACTGACAAGACGCGTATCAGCGCGCAAGGCTTGCTGAACTTGCTGAGCAGTAATTAGACCTTCTTCATCAGGCTCCAAATAAGTAACATCAAAACCATCATGTTTACTGGATGAAGCTTGCACATAAGCACACGTATCAAGAATGGCTTTATGCTCGATAGAGGACGTAATCACATGGCCTGACTCAAAACCTTCTAGCACACCTTTAATTGCAAGATTATTTGATTCGGTCGCCCCACTGGTCCAGACAATTTCACGATTACTTGCACCAATTAACTTGGCAACCTGAATACGAGCGTTTTCAACAGCCTCTTCAGCCTGCCAGCCAAATCGATGTGAACGGGATGCAGGGTTGGCAAAATTGCCTTCAAGGGTAAGGTGTTGCGCCATGACTTGGGCAACTTCTGCAGCAACAGGAGTCGTTGCTGCATAATCTAGATATACGAGGTTCATGCTTTACCTGAAAATCACAATGAGCGAGCTTAACTAACGCCAAGCTGCATTTAGTTTAATACCGGCAGTTTACCACACTCGCTCTTGATTTGAGCTACAGGCCGAGACTATCGACCACGTTAATACGGTTCTTTTGATAACCATCTTGGCGCTCAGCAATCGCTTTAATTTCTTGACGATCAACCAAGCTTTGCAGACTGATATTTTCTAAAAAAGAGTGTATTTGGTCACTTAAGTCACACCACAGGTGATGGGTTAAGCACGCTTCACCTTTTTGACAATCACCTTTACCTTCGCAGCGAGTAATATCAATGGATTCACTGACAGCATCGACGACCTGAGCAACGTTGATCTCATCGCCAGCACGACTTAGGCGATAACCTCCGCCAGGGCCACGAACACTGTTGACCAGTTCATTACGGCGTAACTTAGCAAATAGTTGTTCTAAATAAGAAAGGGAGATTTCTTGGCGACCTGAAATATCATTCAAGCTGACAGGGCCTTGCTTGGCATGAATAGCCAAATCCAGCATAGCGGTAACGGCGTAGCGTCCTTTAGTTGTTAAGCGCACCCAGGCCTCCAAAATAGTTATTTAAATTACTCGAACCCACATTATGCGTAAATCCGAGTAAATTAGTCAACTATTAATAACCCATTAATGACTAAGCCTTTTTATCAGCTGCCGAATCATCACCAGCAGGAACGATGCTGTCTTTTTCATTTAAGGATTCCACATGAGATGCCTTAAGCTTTGGCATGGCCTCATCACATGAGGTATCTCCTAGCTTATGCAGTGACTTGCAAATATTATTAATTTTACCATCGACCGCCAGCATATGGTCCATTAGGTTATTCACTGAACGGGCAATAGGATCAGGCATCTCATCCGCCATACCATAGGCATCAAAACCAATTTTATCGGCAATATCCTTACGGCGCTTATCCAGTTCAGGATCTGGCTTGCGTACGATGCGACCCGGAATCCCCACCACACTCACACCCGCAGGGACTTCTTTGGTCACTACCGCATTGGAGCCGATACGAGCCCCTTCATTGACTATAATTGGCCCTAAAACTTTAGCCCCAGCACCCACCACAACACCATCACGCAAGGTTGGGTGACGCTTACCTTTATTCCAACTTGTACCGCCTAAAGTAACACCATGATATAGAGTACAATCATTGCCGATCTCAGCAGTTTCGCCCACCACGACACCCATGCCATGGTCAATAAAGAAACGCTCACCAATAGTCGCACCAGGATGAATTTCAATCCCTGTCATCCAGCGACTAAAAGTCGATAAAAATCGAGCAAACCATTTCAAGCCCTTGCGCCAAAGCCAGTTCGCCATACGATAATGTATAATCGCATGCACACCAGGGTAGGTGGTTAGCACCTCAAAAGTATTTCGCGCCGCAGGATCACGCTCAAAGACACAAGCAACATCTTGTCGAATACGTCGTAACATTATTCTTTAACCTTCATTCTTTTCGTTAGCACCCTTCTCATCCGCACTCTTTTTACCAGCGTCTTTAGTCGTAGAACCCAATTCGTTGGCTATTTTTGCCTTGCGCTGCACCGCCGCCAAAATCCCACGCATCATACTGACTTCCATTTTATCTAACGCCGTTCTTTGGAACATTCGACGTAAACGTGTCATCAACTGTTTAGGAGTATTGGGATCAAGGAAGCCAATATCAACTAGGGACTGCTTTAAATGATCAAAAAAACGTTCCAACTCACCATGAGGAGCCAGTTCGTAATCCCACTCGACCCCCCACTGATTATTTTTGCTGCTGCTTTCTGCAGTCTCTTCCTCTAAAGCAGCCATGCGCATTTCGTAACACAATACCTGCACAGCGGCGGCAATATTCAACGAGCTAAAATCAGGATTGGTTGGGATGTGAACATGAGCATTACACTTATGTAGCTCTTCATTAGTCAAACCACGAGATTCACGGCCAAACACAAGGGCCACACTATTATTATGCTGTATTGCCTGCTTCGCCTTGGCAGCGCTCTCGCGCGGCGAGCATAAAGGCCAAGGAATATGGCGCCCACGAGCACTGGTCCCAATGACGAAACCACAACCTGCAACCGCCTCATCAAGAGTGGAGACAATAGTACAACCATCAAGAATCTCTGATGCCCCCGATGCGCGCACAATGGCATCACCATCAATAACTGCAATAGGGTCAACTAATACTAGCTGGGTAACCCCCATATTCTTCATGGCACGGGCCGCGGCACCGACATTACCGGAATGGGTGGTATTTACTAAAACGATTCTAATCTGATCTAACATGAGGCATCTTCTAATGACGTGAGGGGCTCTTTATAAAAAACGAGCGCATTCTACTATTTACAAATATTTAGCCCGCCATTCTAGCAGCGTAAATCTTGTGAAGATACGAAAAAGCTCATTAGCAATTCTTTTCAGCTGTTTTTTTTGTTATACTCGCGCGTTCACCGTTCTTTAAGAGATTAGTAGCCCTATGCAACCGCTTGTAAACCTTGCGCTGCGTGCTGCACGTAATGCAGGACAAGACCTGGTCCGTAGCTTGGACCGTTTCGATCCCTACCAGAGTAGCGATCAGGAAAAATCAAAATTTGTGGCTGACTGCGCCATCGGCCTTGAAAAGAGCATTATTTTTGAGCTCAAAAACGCCTGCCCAGAAGACAGCTACCAAGGTCGTGAAACTGGTTTTCACAGCCCAAGCGAAGGAACCCCTAAGAATCAATGGCAAGTATGTGTTATTGATGACCTAGTAAACTTCCGCGTAGGCCTACCTGATTTCGCTATCATCGTAAGCTGCCTAGTGAATGGCAAAACTGAACATACCGTCGTTGTAAACCCAATGAATGGTGATGAGTTCAGTGCTAGCCGTGGCCGTGGCGCTCAGCTGAATAACCGCCGCTTACGCTGCGGACAATTACGTGAAATCAACCAAGCATTGATTGGCTTCAAAACGCCAAATCATAGCGAAGGCGAGCACGTTTTTGAAATTCGTCAAAAAATCACCAACTTAATGAGCCAAGCCAATGACGTTCGCGCATTAGGCAGCAGCGTATTAATGATGGCTTATGCCGCAGCCGACCGCTTACACGGCGCCGTGCTTTGCGACATGGATGAGTACTCATTAAATGCCGGTAGCTTAATCGCTCACGAAGCGGGTTGCTTAACAGCGAACCTATCAGGAGAGCCTTTAATTAAAGCCCCTGCTGATATCTTGGTTGCTAATCCACGCTTATTAAAAGAGCTAATACAAAAAGTTTAAGGCTCGGCCTGCGACCCAGGCTAAGCATCAGCTACTTTCTGTAACAAAGCTTTTAAACAAGCCTCTTTTTGCTGGCTATACTGTAAATATCACATTGACAGTATCCAGCATAAAGGGGCTTTTTTTATGTCGCCATGGAAGCAAATCGAATTATTGTTCATTGATTTTTTTAATCGCCTAGGGCAGATGCAAGCCCCCGACAGTGATGTCACCCTGACCTGCCCACTGCGCCGCCTCCCCAAGACTGCCAAGATTTCTAACCAGCAATGCCCGCAAAATCAAAAGCACCCAAGACACTTTAAAAACAGTTAAAAGAAATTCACCACCGAGGCACAGAGAAGTGCGGAGAGAAACTATAGCAAGTTTTAAGCTAAACAAAATACAATCCATTTAAGGTTTTCTTACTCTCATTTTCTTAGCTTTCCTCCGTGTGCGCAGCGGCTCTGTGCCTCTGTGGTGAATCACTTTTATCTTATCTTATCTTATCTTATCTTATCTTATCTTATCTTTGTCTTTCTTTTCGAGCAGGCACAAAAAAGGCGGATAATCCGCCTTTCTTATTTCACCTAAACTCTTCAACAGAGTTTATTAACTGCGCACAACTGAAACATCTTCAGCTTGTGGGCCTTTCTGACCACGAACAACCATAAACTTAACGCGCTGACCTTCGGTCAATGAACGATGACCTTGTCCACGAATAGAACGGAAGTGAACAAAAACATCTTCACCGTCATCCCAAGTAATAAAACCAAAACCTTTCTTCACGTTGAACCACTTAACCATGCCGCGCTCGCGACCATCATCAACATCACTTTCAACCACAGTACCACTTGAACGATTACGGCGACGACGAGTAGGAGCTGCCAAAGCAGAAGCAAATGCAATTGCAAAAAAGATCAATGCTACGATTGTGTAAATAGCACCTGCGTTAGGAAGAGTAGAAAGACTCTCAGCCAACGTACTTCCTGATGCTAAAACGATACCTGCAAGTACCTTATTTAAAGCTAACTTTAGAATAAATGGCGCTACTAATGCGAGCACTAAGCTCACTATAATTTTTCTAATCATAATACCTTTCATGTTTTTCTCTCTTCGATGCAAATTATTGTCTGTTTTTCTTTTACTTAAGACCAAACAAAGCCATTAAGCCTAGCTATGAAAGCCTAATTCATGACAAAAATCAACACGATAGAAAAGCAAAACAACTGTACTGCAATTAATACCCAAAATTGATTAAATATCATACAATACCACCACTCAACTCCAGTATTTCTTTGACCCGCAACCAATAGCCTGCAACAATTCGCAAAAATTCACCGAGACCCTTTATGACAAGCTCACAAATTGACAAGCAACAGCAGCAAATAGAGCAACTTGAAACTAAGGTTTCCTATTTAGAGCATCATGTCGAACAATTAAATGATGCCCTAGTTGAATTACAGCTGGACAATAAAACAGCCAAAGATGCATTGAAGTATCTTTATCAGCAAATACAAACGATTGGTGGAAGCCAAGGGGCGCAAAGCTCAGGCAGTTTTACTGAACCACCTCCTCCACACTACTAATCGATTAGCTCTATCAAACGACGAGTAAACTAATACCTAGCTGACTAACACCTAGTAAGCTCAATAGTGCCTATTTATCGTCGCAACATGGCCATCAATTCTCATTTTCAGTAAAGAAGAGTAACTGACGGCAACTTCTGTCGCTAAAGCCATATAATCCAGTACATAGAGCAGGTAAACTGACGCTGCATTTACATTGGAATTGTTAACATGAATTTAATCACTCTGATTAAAAATAGTTTTTTTCGCTTACATCAGCGTTTAATCCATACATTAGTCAATACAAAAATTATCGGCCCTACTGCGCAAGACCTTGGTTTAGATAGCAGTAAGCCCATTGTTTACGCCATGCAATATCAATCTTACGGTCAAGAATTAGTGGTCGATAAGGTGGTTACCAGTGCAGGCCTACCCAGCACTCTTGATGCCCACATCGGTGAACAGAAAAAAGTAATTAATCCATTTTTCTCCAGCTATAAACGTGCTGGTGCGCCTTTTCGAAAACGCGGTATTCCGTTAGTTTCAAAACGCCTTACCCGTTGGATCGATTTAATTCGTGAACAAGACGAGCAGGATATTCAAATTGTTCCCGTCGTTGTATTCTGGGGACGCAGTCCTGATAAAGAGCGCTCATTTCTAAAAATCTGGATGCAAAGCAGTGGCACGTTAGGCGGCCGTTTATCAACCATGTTTGCTATTTTGTTTAATGGTCGTGAAACCGCTATCCGTTTTAGCACCCCAATTTCTTTGCGCCAACTCATTAACGAAGGTAAAGATACCGAGATTACCGCTCGTAAGTTATCTCGGGTATTACGCGTTCACTTCCGCCAGGTTAACGCAACCGTTCTCGGCCCAGATTTATCTCACCGCAGCACCCTAGTGCATCAGATTCCTCGTAAACCTTTGGTTATCGAAGCCATTGAAGAAGAAATGCAACTTAAAAATATTAGCCGCAAAAAAGCCAATGCCTTAGCGCTAAAGTATGCTGATGAAATTGCTGCCAATATGACTCACGGCGCTATTCGCTTCTTAGATGTATTACTGACCTGGGTTTGGAATAAAATTTACAACGGCGTCAATGTTTATAATATCGAACGCCTGCAAAATGCCAATAAAGATAATGAAATTATCTATGTGCCTTGTCACCGCAGCCACATTGATTATTTACTATTATCGTATGTGCTGTACCACAACGGTTTACAAGTACCGCACATTGCCGCTGGTATTAACTTAAACATGCCAATTGCAGGGCCTATTTTACGTCGCGGCGGTGCTTTCTTTATGCGTCGAACGTTTAAAGGCAATAAATTATACGCAGCAGTATTTGATGAATATCTACATTCGGTATTCAGTAATGGTTATTCAACTGAATATTTCGTTGAAGGCGGCCGCAGTCGTACTGGACGCACACTAAATCCTAAAGCAGGCATGCTGGCCATGACGTTACGTAGCTATCTACGCGACTCCCGCAAGCCAATTATTTTCATGCCTGTGTACGTTGGTTATGAAAAAGTATTTGAATCGAATAGCTATCAAGGCGAGCTAAAAGGTAAAAAGAAAAAGAAAGAAGGTTTAGGTAGCATCTTTTCTTCACTACGCAATATGAAGCGCTCTTTTGGTAAAGTACGCGTAACATTTGGCGACCCTATCAACTTTGATAATTTACTTGATGCAGAGCAGCCTAATTGGCGTGAGCAGCGCAGCGATAACAACTTCAAACCTGAATGGACGTCGAAAGTCGTTAATAAGCTGGCGCTTGAAGTTGCCACTCAAATTAACAATGCCGCTTCTGTTAATCCGATTAACTTAGTCGCCACAGGGTTATTAGCAACGCCTCACCTAGCCATGGATGCTCAGCTGCTTGCCAATCAGCTCGACGATTACAAGCGCTTATTACAATCACTGCCTTATACTGATTTAGTTGAAATCCCTGAAGGCGATGGTAAAGAATGGATCGCCTATGCAGAAAAAATGGGTATGGTATCCGTTGGTAAGCACAGCCTAGGTGACATTATTCAAGCGGATGATAGCCAAGCAATTTCTCTAAGCTATTATCGCAATAACGTCTTCCATATTTTTGCTATGCCTTCTTTATTGGCAAGTTTATTCGTCAATAATCGCGGCCATGAGCTAGAAGAGATCCAAACTCTGTGTAAATTCCTATACCCCTTCTTTAAAGCAGAGTTGTTTTTACGCTGGGAATTAGAAGAATTGCCAGAAGTGATTGATATCTGGCTAGAAGCTCTTGTTGGACTAGGTTTATTAGAGCGCCAAGGGAATAACTTTAGCCGCCCTGCTGCCAACTCAAATGAATATGTAAAACTTGCGGGCTTTGCTCACGTTGCGATGCAAACCCAAGAACGCTACTTCTTAACTTTGTCGTTACTGACTAAGGTCGGCAGCGGCCATATCAACGCCAAAGAGCTAGAGGAGCAATCTTCAATTCTTGCTTCTCGTATTTCTGTGCTGCATGGCATTAGTACCCCAGAGTTTTTTGACAAAAACTTATTCCGCACTTTAATCGAACAGTTAACCGCACAGGGTTTATTGGTAAATAACGAAGAAGGCCAACTAACCTTCGATGATAGTTTAACGGCGATGACTCAAGAGTTGGAACGAGTACTGGACGCTAGCTTACGCCAGAGTATTTTACAGATTACTTGGCAGCAATAGCGACTGCTTTCGCTTGCGGCCTCTCCTTAGCCACTAAGCCTTGCTGACTTTAGCTTTGCTGTAGATATCAAAACGATTCGCTTTGCCCGCTAAGGTGTAGCTAGGCGCCTTTCCTGCTAATGGTGGCGCCTTTGCTGGGCGCTTAACCACAATTCGACAGCGAGCAATTTCATTAGCCTGCTCCCACAACTGATCTTCATCCAGGTCAGCTCCTACCAAAGAACGAAATAACTTCATTTCTTTTTTTGCTTCCGCAGATGCGGTCGTATGAGGAAACATCGGATCTAAATAAACTATATCAGGCTGCTCGTAGCCTAACTTAAACCAATCTCTCAATAGCTCAATAGAATTACCCTGCAATAGTCTCATCCGTGCCATAATATCGGCAATTTCTGCTTCTCCCTGAGCGCACTGCAAGCCGCTTTTTAATAATAAATACACCACAGGGTGACGCTCAATCAGCGTGACATCACAACCTAACGTTGCCAATACAAAACCGTCACGCCCTAAACCAGCGGTTGCATCTAAAACCGTTGGTTTATAAGCCCCACTAATACCAACAGCTTTAGCAATACTCTGCCCATTACCACCGCCGTATTTACGTCGATGCGCACTAGCACCACTAACAAAATCGACAGATACTGGCCCAGGAGCTTTCTTGCCACCCTGCTGAAGACTAATTCGATCGCCATCAACCATCAAATAAAGACCCGCCTGTTCCAGCGTATCGATAGCAGTCAATCCGACTTGCCATTCATTTGCCCATTTTGGCAGATCAAACAACTCAGTATCTGACTGCTTAATTATTCCATCGAGTATCGCCATCAAACAAACCAAATCAATAATACAGCGCCCAACATTAGGCGATATACCACAAAGGGGATCATGCCAATACGATTAATCATGGCTAAAAAGAAATAAATACAAACGTAAGCACTGACAGCAGAAATGAGTGCTGCTAAACCTATCTCAGTCCAATCGACTTGTGTTGTTTGCTCGACTAATTCTTTTGTTTTTAATAAACCCGCTGCCAAAATAAGTGGAATTGAAATTAGAAAAGAAAAACGCGCAGCTGACTGGCGCTGAAAACCTAAAAATAATGCAGCAGTAATGGTTATGCCAGAACGAGAAGTTCCAGGTATTAAGGCCAAAGCTTGAAAGATACCGATAATCAAAGCAGCGGTTAAAGTCATCTGCACAATATCTTTATGCTCACTCGCAATGCGATCGGCTGCTAATAGCAACAGGCCAAAACCAATGGTTGAATAAGCAATGACTTCACTCGAACGAAAGTTCGACTCGATCCAATCACCACAAAACAAACCCACCAAGCCGGCAGGTATTGTTGCAATGACGATTGCCCAAGCCAAACGCGCATTGGTATCCATTTGCTTCGAAAAGCCTGTGTTTACCCAACCTTGTGCAATGGCTACGATATCTCGACGAAAGTACAAAATAACCGCGGCAAGAGTTCCAATATGGGTCGCCACATCAAAAGCTAAGCCTTGATCTGCCCAACCTAAAACTTGTGAAGGTAAGATTAAGTGTGCCGAGCTTGAGATCGGCAGAAACTCAGTAAAGCCCTGCAATAACGACAATACGATTATTTGAATTAAATCCATTTTTACAACTTCCTAATATAACTACACGCCTGATCTATGAGCTAAATAGAACCTGGCAATAAAGTGAATCCATTACTTCTTTAATAACGAAGGTTGCTCTGACAATTTTTTCCACGCAACCGTTTCTCGCAAGTAAACTGGCTGTTGTAATTCTGCAGCGGTGAACAGATCTTGCTGCCAAGCGGATAACGCGATATCCATCATACTTTCGGCCATCGAAGATATTTCTTCATCGATTGTGTCGATAAGGCTAAGCACTTGTGGCATCTCTTCTTTAAATTGGAAGCCATCTCCCGCACCTAACCAAGGTACAGCGGCCAATTCTTTATTGCCTGCTAAAGCAGATAAATCTACTTGCTCTGGTTTCGCTAAACCATCGGCAACGATAACAACCAGTCCTTGCTCTGTTTTCTGATAGGCGCTATAGAAAACTTCACCCATGTGGGCATTCATAATAGCGACAACATACTCGCTATTTTTTACTTTCATTGCTTGCCAAGCAAGAGCTTCTAACGATGAAATACCATACAGCTTTGCACCTGTTGCCAAAGATAATCCCTGCGCAACCGATATCGCAATGCGCAGCCCAGTAAATGAACCTGGTCCTTTACCAAATGCGATGCCATCTAATTGCTTAGGCTTTATACCTGCTTGCTGACACAGGTCATCGATCATCGGCATAATGAGCTGGGCATGCTTACGAGGCTGCAGTTGAGCCGCACTATAAATTGTACCGTTACAAGTAAGGGCTACAGAACACCAAGATGATGAGGCATCAAAAACGAGAATATTGCTCATTGAATTTACTGACATGAATTGAATATACTGCAGTATAACAAACCCTACTCAATATTTGATAATCCTGAGTGAAAAATGAGATTTTAGCCAAAAAAAAGCCCCAGAGTTAAACTCTAGGGCTTTTTGATCTGCTCATTTAGCAAGATTGAATGACCTTAGGTCAATTCAATGGCTATTTTTTAGCAGGACGACCAGCTTTCTTCGCTGATTTTTTCTTAGCAACTGGCTTTTTCTTAGCAACTACTTTTTTAGCTGCTGGCTTTTTCTTAGCAACTGCCTTTTTAACGGCTGGCTTTACAGCCTTCTTAACAGTTGCTTTTTTAGCAGCTGGTTTCTTAGCCTTTTTAGCAGGTGTAGCCAACGCTTTCGCTTTCGCCGCTAGCTTTTTAGCCGCTGCTTTCGCTTTCTTAGTTTCTTTAGCCGTACGAGACTTCACTTTCGCAGCAATTTGTCGCTCGCGTGACTTAGTCCAAGACTGTTCGAAGTCAGCTAATGCCTTCTTAAGGTCTGCTTCAGACTTAGCCTGCAAAGACGCTTCAAATTCAACAACGACCGCTTTCGCTTTTGCTTCAGTTTCAGCAGTCTTAGAGGCTATCTCAGCAACTTTCAATGCTACTTTAGCATCTCGTAGTTTAGCCTTTAATGGCGCAAGCTTTGCTTTTTCGGCACGAACTTTATTACCAGCAGAAGCAGCGGCGCGTTTAACAGCGGCTGTCGCTTTTGGCTTGCTGGCTTTTGTTTTAGCAGCCGCTTGCTTTTTAGCTGCAGCATCAACCTTAACCAGTTGTGCAGCAACCGCTTTTGTTGCTTTTTCAACGGCAACCAAAGCTTTGGTAACAGCTGGTGCAACAGCAGCAACAACGACTGCTTTTTTAGCAGCTGGCTTAGCGCCACGTTTTGCTGGGGCTTTTTTAGCGACTGCTTTTTTTGCTGTCGCAGGATTCTTTTTAGGTCTGCCCATTATTATTTCCTCAATTAGCTAATATGTTATTCATATTAAAATTAGCACATATATTATTGTGCGGAAGCTGACGCGGTCAATAATAGTGTTTTTAATTAAAAAAACCAAAAAAAACTGCTTTATTTTGTTAAATAATCAATATATCGATTAAATATATTTAAAACTCGTCCCTTTTCAGCGTATTTCTTTTAACTAACCTGATGTTAATTATATTTATGATAAACCAGCCGCCAAACTAAAATCCCTAAATCCTAACGAATTGGGCTCTGGCTATTTTTTAAAGCCAAACCACTCCTCAAGATAATTATCACTCTAACGCAACAGAATAATACGAGCAAAATAACGCTAACAATAAATACCTAAAGATATAGCGTTGGTATTAAGTTCATAACGTATTATTAATTTAAATAAACAGAGATATGGCCGTGTTTTTTTATTAATAGCCCTAAAAGTAACATTTAGCGTTAAAAGCAAAGATACATTAAATGACAATTGGAAAAGCCATGTTTGAAAATAATCATTTAATCGCGACTAGACAACAGCAGAGCACACTAAAATCAAAGCAAAAAAAAAGACCCTTACGGGTCTTTTTTATTTATTCATTTTAATTCAAAAGAATTAGTTAGAATAATCAAGCACCTAGAGATTCCATTACCTTAGCGGTAATTTCTTCTAAAGAGCCAACGCCAGCAATATGAACATATTTAGTTGCAGCATTTTTAGCTTCAAATTGCTTATAAAAAGCAACGAGAGGCTTAGTTTGGTCGTGATAGATACCTAAACGATGACGAACTGTTTCTTCCGAGTCATCTGCGCGCTGGATAAGATCTTCACCCGTCACATCATCTTTACCTTCCACTTTTGGTGCATTGTAAATGACATGATAAATACGACCAGATTCTGCATGGACGCGACGACCACTTAAGCGACCAACAATTTCTTCATCATCAACATCAATTTCTACCACATAATCAATCGCAACACCTTCAGCGACCATTGCTTCAGCTTGTGGAATTGTGCGTGGAAAACCATCAAATAAGAAGCCATTTGCACAATCACTTTCCGTGATGCGCTCTTTAACTAAAGCAATGATGATATCGTCAGATACTAATCCACCTGACGCCATTAGATCTTTTACTTGCAAACCTAACGGTGATTCAGCTTTCACTGCTGCACGCAGCATGTCACCCGTCGAAATTTGAGGTATATCATACTTCTCACAAATGAACTGAGCCTGTGTACCTTTACCTGCACCAGGGGCGCCCAATAAGATTACGCGCATGCGCATTCTCCTCATAAATTACAGAAACCGATATCGGGCCAAGCTGTACAAAATATAGCCAGACCATGAAAAAAATAGGCCTAACCTTACTCCGCTATTGTTTAATAATCAAGGATTTAGCCTGTATTACGCATCCCAGCAGCGATTCCTGTCATGGTCACCATTAAAGCCCGCTCTACTTCTGAATCATGATTCTCCGCCCGTGCCCGCTGCAGTAATTCAGCTTGCAAGTAGTGTAATGGATCAGTGTAGGTTGCTCTAACCTGCATTGTTTGCGACTGAGCACGATCTTTTGTTCTCGGTTTTATGCTGGACAAATGCTGGTCTATTTCTGATAAACGTTGACGTAATTGAGTTCCAATTGAGCGAACGTCATCACTAACCAGCTGCTGATCATAATAAGCAGCGATATCCACATCTGTTTTTCCGACAATCATATCGAGCATATCGATGTAGCTCGAAAAGAATGGCCACTGCTGATACATCTCTTGCAAAAGCTGGATTTTATTTTCTCCTGTCGCTTCTTTATTACCATTGTTAGCAGTAGGAGAAGTGAGGGTTACTTTTGCTAAGGCTTCGTCGGCCCCAAGCCATGCAGGAACCATTAAGCGTATTTGCATCCAAGCAAATATCCACGGGATAGCGCGTAAAGATTCAATTCCACCACTGCCTTTACGTCTTGCGGGGCGACTGCCAAGTGCCAACTTACCTAACTCTTGCTCTGGGGTTGCCGATCGAAAATAAGGTACAAAATCTTTATTTTCCCGCACCATTTGACGATAAGAGCGCACACTATTAACCGCCATCTCTTCCATCAACTCGCGCCAATCATCTTCCGCCGCTTTCGGTGGCAATAAGGTTGCTTCCAATACCGCGGCTATATAAATTTTTAGACTGCGTAAGGCAACAGCAGGTAGACCAAATTTAAAGCGAATCATTTCTCCTTGCTCAGTCACGCGCAAGCGCCCCTTAACAGAACCAGGAGGCTGAGCTAAGATTGCTTGTTTTGCAGGGCCACCACCACGACCGACGGTACCACCACGACCATGAAACAAGGTCAGTTCGATGCCATGGCGCGCCGCACAGTTAACCAGCTCTTCTTGAGTTTTATACTGCGCCCAGGCTGCAGCCATGTTGCCAGCATCTTTGGCCGAATCCGAATAACCAATCATCACTTGCTGATGTGAACCACAATACTTTTTATACCAAGGTAATGAAAACAGTTTATCCATTCGCTCAGCAGCGAATTGCAAATCTTCCAAGGTTTCAAATAAAGGCACTATCGGTAAACGACGCTCGATACCACTGGCTTTTAATAACAGCGCTACGGCTAAAATATCGGAGGGTTCGCTCGCCATCGAAATAATATAATTGGCAATGCCTTTATCCCCTTGCTCGGCAATAACCCGCATCGTTTTTAAGACTTCATTGCATTCATCACTGGCTTGCCAGAAGTCAATATCATTCGTATTTTCAGCCGTTTGATCAAGATCACAAGCTTCTGCTTGGGGAGGTAATAACGGCCGTTTATTGTGTAATTCTTTTAATAAAAACTGCTGTTTCTGCTCTTCATCCCAGCTTAAATAATCTCCCAATTGATAGAAATCACACAGTTCGGCAACAACCTGACTGTGGCGGCTTGATTCTTGGCGAATATCCAAACGGGTTAGGGTTAAACCAAAACAGGCCATGCGACGAATAACGTCTAATAAATCACGATTAGCAATGCCTTCCATGCCAGTTTCACAAAGGGAGTTATAACAAAGCAATAAGGGGTTAAATAAAGTATCCAGTTTCGAAATGTGCGGTAGATGACTATGAGTTTTTAAACGCGCACTTTCGGCGGCCCATATTTTGGTTTGCTGCAATTGTTGCTTCAGTTGGTTCAGACATTCTCGATAAGGCTCGTTGCATTCACCGACCCAGGCTTTTAACTCATCGGACGCCTGCACCATAGATAATTGACGACTTAATTCAGTCAAATCTCGAAGATAAAGATCTGCTGCCATCCAACGGGCTAAATACAGAACTTCACCCGTTACATTCGCGGTCACATTTGGATTGCCATCACGATCCCCGCCCATCCAAGAGGCAAAATGAATAGGACAAACCTCTAACCCTAAAGGTTTTTCTCCTTGCAGTTGAATTTTTTCATCCAGTTCACGCATTAATTTGGGAATGGCTTGCCAAAGTGAGTTTTCAATCACTGCAAAGCCCCACTTAGCTTCTTCTACTGCCGTTGGACGTTGTTGGCGGATTTCATCGGATCGCCATATTTCAGCAATCAGGTTATTCAGTTTTTGGTGATATTCATGTCGCTTGGGGTGTTGATCACGAATATCATCAAGCACTTGTAATACTTCGGCGATTTCATCGTATTTTTTTATCAGAGTCCGGCGAATAATTTCAGTCGGATGGGCCGTTAATACCAGCTCGATATCGATATTAGAAAGTTCTTTATTTAACTTCGCGCCTTCGACCTTTTTTAATACCGCGCTAAAGACATCATCAAGAATGACATCGACATTATCGCTGTCATTATCTCTGCCAGCATCTTCACGGCGCCAACTTAAGGTATGCTGCTGCTCAGCAATATTAGCTAAATTTAGAAACTGGCTGAAACCACGGGCGACAGGAACCAGCTCGTTATCTTTTAAGCCTTTTAATAGTGCGATCAGCTCTGCCTTGTCTTTATCGCTACCATTGTGAGCACGCTTTGATTGATTACGAATATTCTCAATTAAGAGGAAAATATCCTCACCACAATCATCGGCAATAGTTTCCCCTAAGCTATATCCTAAGCTGCGTACTTTATCTCGTAATAGTGGATCTAGCTCTGACATATCAATTCCCTCTTGCACACCACGATGATTATAACTCAGTTAAGCATAAATCAATTCCTCATTAACTGCTGCCTTCAATAGGAATTGACCACTTTCTGCCTCAGCAAACCTTTAATGGCCTAATTAAGTGTGGCTATAAATGTATCTATATTTAAATCATTGTTTAACTTATTTATCTCTATCCACAGCCAAGTAGCCGTTTGATATTAGTTTGGTAACACTTTGTTATTCTTGAACATAAATCAAATTTTCAGGTCTAAACTAAAAATACACCGTAAGAATAAAAGGGTTTGTCATGAAACTGAATAAGTTGATGCAGTATTGGGAAAAAGAGTTCTCTGGCCAACTAAATGAAAATGGTTACCAGATTAAACTATCGGAAGAAGATGCCGCTCGCTTAGAGGCATTGAGTGAGATGTTTCCCAAATACCCGAAAGAAAACTTATTACGCGACTTAATCAGCAGCGCATTGAATGAAGTCACTAGCAGCTTCCCCTATATTGAAGGGAAAGAAGTCGTTGCTAGAGATGAAGAAGGCGACCCCATGTATGCAGACATAGGCCCTACGCCAAAGTTCTTAACTCTGACGCGCAAACACCTAAAGCAAATTCATGCAGCCAAAGAGGCATCGACTCATTAGCCTTTAGCTGTTTGAGTCAGATCTCATCATTTGCAGCATTCATTTCTGCTAGCAGATGTGGGTGTAAGCGCTTAGCTTCCAGCCAAGCGGCTTCCATCTCATCAGGGCTGACATTATTGCTATTTGTCAGTTCTAAAGCGCGCCCTTGAGACTCAAGGTGTTTTGCGGCAATGCTATAGCGCTCACTGAAGCGACGATTGGCTTGATTTAGTGCTTGCTCAGGGTTGATGCCTAAATGACGTGAGACGTTAACTGCAGCAAATAACAAATCGCCAATTTCATGAGTCAAACGCTCAGGGTCAGCGAGGGATATTTCTTCTTCAACTTCTTGCAGCTCTTCTCGCACCTTATCTAATACACCAGTGATTTCTGTCCAATCAAAGCCCCGTAGAGAAACCTTTTTTTGAATTTTATCCGCTTGGGTTAATGCCGGTAGGGAAGTAGGAATGTCTTGCAGGTATTCTATTAATTCAAGCACATTGGGTTTTGCATCGGTTATGACAGTTCGCGAAGCTTTTAACTGCTTCTCTTGCTGCTTGATAACTTGCCACTGAGCTTTAATTTCTTCGTCGCTGGGGCAATGATTCGGATCACGTTGCTGCTGCAGATTTCCCTCGGGGAAAACATGGGGGTGGCGGCGAATTAGTTTCGTCACCAGCACATCGATAACCGATGAAAAATCAAAAGATCCTTGCTCACTCCCTAGCTGACTGTAAAAAATCACCTGGAATAATAAATCCCCCAGTTCCTCCTCTACATGGGGCCAGTCTTTATTTTCAATAGCATCTGCAACTTCATGAGCTTCTTCAATTGTATGAGGAATGATCGAAGCAAAGGTTTGCTTAATATCCCAAGGGCAACCCGTCTTCGGGTCGCGCAAGCGCTGCATTAAATAGACGAGGTCAGCAAGGTTATAAGAGTTATCCATGAGTGCGTGAACGGCGAACGGTTAATACATTCGGTAGCTGATTGAGCTTATTTAATACTCGCCCCAGTTTCGACAAACTGTCGATTTCGACTGTAATTTGCATGTGAGCCAAATGATCTTTTTGCTCTGACTTAGTATTCACCGCCACAACGTTAACGCCGCTATCTGCTAATACCAAGCTCACATCGCGCAACAAACCCGTGCGGTCATAAGCACTAATATCCACATCCACCGGATACATTTGAGTGACTTTACCACCCCAGCTAACTTCAAGAATACGCTGAGGCTCTGTCATCTCGTGATGCAATAAATTTTCACAATCTTGGCGGTGCACACTAACGCCACGACCCAAGGTTACATAACCTGCAATATCATCCCCAGGTACTGGTTGGCAGCAATTAGCAATTTGGGTTAATAAATGCCCTACACCTTGAATAGAAATATCATCATTTTTACTCGCTGCTGTTGCCGTTTTCAATAATGGCAACTCTTGCTGAGTTTGCTTAATATCGGTTTGACGCGAGATATAACTGACTATTTGACCAAGGCGAACATCCCCTGCACCGATTGCCGCAAAGAGATCCTCGGCATTTTTCATATTCATCGCACTGGCGACTTCTGATAGCGGCATACGAGCCAAGTCAAGACGGTCTAACTCGCGCATCAATATCTGACGACCCTCTTCTTGGTTCGTATCTTTAGCCTGCAGCTTAAACCAATGAGCGACTTTCGCTCGCGCTCGAGCAGTATTGATATAGCCAGAATCCTGACTTAACCAATCACGACTTGGGCGCGCTTCTTTGCTGGTTAAAATCTCAACCTGTTCGCCGGTTTTAAGTTGATAGGTTAGCGGCACTATACGGCCATTAACCTTAGCTCCACGAGTACAGTGACCAATTTCGGTATGCACACGGTAAGCAAAATCAACCGACGTCGCTGTTGGCGGTAAATCAACTACGTGGCCATCAGGGGTGAAAACGTAAATACGATCGGGGTTAATGTCCGAACGCAGATCCGTCATTAATTCCGGTAAATCACCAATTTCTTCGTGCCACTCAACAACCTGACGTAACCAAGCAATTTTTTGTTCATACGCTTTATCTTTAGCGTTGGTATCGGTGCCTTTATATTTCCAGTGGGCGCATACCCCTAACTCGGCATCTTCATGCATCTCTTGGGTACGAATCTGCACTTCCATACCTTTACCTTCCGGGCCGATAACCGCGGTATGCAAAGACTGGTAACCATTTTCTTTAGGGTTGGCAATGTAGTCATCAAACTCATTAGGAATATGACGCCATAAGGAATGAATAATCCCTAACGAGGCATAACAATCACGCAGATTCGGCACTAATATCCGTACTGCACGTACGTCATAGACTTGCGAGAACTCGATATTCTTGCGGTTCATTTTTCGCCAAATACTGTAGATATGCTTGGCGCGACCACTGACTTCGCACTCTATACCGGCACTCTCAAGCTCATTGGTCAGGGTATTGACCACATCCGCTACGTAATCTTGGCGAGCAAGGCGTTTTTCATCTAATAAAGTAGCAATTTTTTTATACGGCTGGGGCTCAAGGTAGCGAAAGGAAACATCTTCTAGTTCCCACTTCAAATGGCCAATACCCAAACGATGTGCCAAGGGAGCATAAATATTAAAAACTTCACGGGCGACTTTTATGCGTTTATCTTCCGGCGCATCTTTCACTGCTCGAATGGCGGCGGTTCTTTCTGCCAGTTTGATCAATGCGACTCGTACATCATCGATCATAGAAACCAGCATTTTACGCAGGTTATCAACTTGATCTTGGCGCTGACCTAATACCGCTTCTTCTGAAGTATTTTGAATCGCACTAATCGCCGCCATACGCAATACCCCTTCAATCAGGGTCGCGACTTCATCATCAAAATCTTTGCGTACTTGAGTTAGCGATAAACGCCCTTCTCGTACCGCACGATATAGAATCGCTGCTAATATAGAGGCTTCATCTAATTGCAGCTCAGCTAAAATTTGTGCCATTTCCAGCCCCATTTGGGCGCTATCGATGGTCCAAAAAGTACTGTTTTGTACCGCATCTTCGGCAATGATTTTGGCCACAACCAAAGCATGGCGCAATTTCTCGGGTTCGAGAATATCCGCCTCAGTGCAAATTTTATCCAACCAAGCATCGACGTTTACTTTACCGTCATGCTTTAAAGGCTGATCATCCCTTACTTTTACCACGAGATGCTCCTTTCTCTTTGGTTTTTGTCTGGTCTTTTGTGCGAGAACTTTTCAACGTCTTCATTCGATCATTCATCATTTTCCGACCCCCTTTAGCGCTTTTACGGGCAGGCACCAATAACACCATAGTTTCGATGTGATGAGTATGAGGAAACATGTCTAAAATTGTAATGCGCTCGATGTCGAAATCGTCACTAAGCGTTTTCAAGTCTCGTGCCAATGTTGCGGGATCACAGGATACATAGACCATACGTTTAGCTTTGCGCTTAATTAACTCATCCATGCAGGCGCTCGCACCTGCTCGCGGAGGATCTAATAAGACGTAGTCTGGATTAGGCAAATTAACCAAACTGGCGCTATCTGACAAATCAGCTTTATGAGCAATAAGCCCTTTGCCATCTTTTGTCGGATCAGTGCTTAATTGCAGTGCATGGCGCTCTATCGCTTGCACCATTTCATCGCTAACTTCTACCGCATCAACGATGGTATCTTCAGCCAAAGGCACAGAAAAATTACCGTGCCCGGCAAATAAATCCCATACATGAGATCCAGTTTCTGGCGCTAGCCAAGCTTTCGCTTCGGCCACCATTAGCTGGTTTACCTGAGCGTTTACTTGCACGAAATAATCGGGATGGATACTAAGATCGTGACCCAAAACATTATGCGTTAATGGGCTAATGTGTTCGTTAACAGCTTCAATAGGCTGCTCATCGTCTGGCCGAATATAGATATCGATCGCTAATTCATCTGCCCAGCCTTGTAAGCTTTTGCGATCATTAGCTGTAAGTTTTTTCAGTACTCTGAAAACAAGTACCAAGCGTTCACTGGCCTGTAGTACTTCGATATGGGCAAAGCGTGAGATACCTTCAAGCTGAATTAAACGCTCGCGCCAGGCTTTCCAATCCAATCCAGGATGTTCTACCAAAACTGGGCAGGTATCGATATTCGTCAGTTGTTTGCTATTACTTTCACGGAAACCGATGAGAACTTCTTGATTGGCTTTATTGTAGCGAATACCGAGACGAGCACGACGGCGATAATGCCATTGCTGATCGGCAACCAAGGGCGCTTGCCAATTTTCGACTTCTATACCTTGACGACTAAGCTCACGCACGACCCGCTGCTGCTTAAGTTCAACTTGCTGAGGGTAACTTAAATGCTGTAAATCACAGCCACCACAGCGCTTATAGTGAGGGCATGCAGGTTCAATACGATGCTCACTCACTTGCTCTATCGAGACAAGGCGGCAATACCATATTTTACGCTTGCGCTCGAGCATTTGCGCAACGACGGTTTCCCCAGGCAAAGCCCCAGGTATGAAATAAACATCGCGCCCAGAGCGCGCAATGCCGTGTCCGTCCGATGCAAGATCATGCACCGTGAGTGTCAGTGTTTTATTCACGTAGGCCTACAAAAAGAAGCGTTTTTCGATAAGTGGGGGCAAACTTTCTAAATTCAATTAACCTTACATTTTTTAACAGAAGTTCACCAAACAGATACTTCCACTACGCCCAAAAGCCGATGAAAGTACTAAGAAAATACCCCTGTCGACAAATAGCGATCTCCCCTATCGCAAACAATCACCACAATCGTTGCGTTTTCTACCTGCTGGCTAAGTTGCAGTGCCCCAGCAACGGAACCACCCGAGGATACCCCGCAAAAAATACCTTCTTCTGTCGCCAAAGATTTCATTGTTTGCTCTGCATCTTGCTGACTAATATCAATCACCTGATCAACCCGACTGGCATCAAAAATAGTAGGCATATATTCTTTTGGCCAGCGGCGAATACCTGGAATACTAGCGCCTTCTTGCGGCTGCAAACCCACAATCTGAATATTTTCATTTTGCTCTTTCATGAAACGAGAAGTGCCCATTATGGTTCCCGTTGTCCCCATTGCACTGACAAAATGCGTGATGCTGCCCTGGGTCTGCTGCCAAATTTCTGGCCCCGTAGTTTCATAGTGCGCAGAAGGGTTATCATCATTACCAAATTGATTTAATACCTTGCCTTTACCATCAGCTTCCATCGCTAAGGCTAAGTCACGAGCCCCTTCCATCCCTTCTTCTTTCGTCACCAAAATCAATTCGGCGCCATAAGCTTGCATCGCCCAACGGCGCTCCATACTCAAATTATCTGGCATGATCAATACCATGCGATAGCCTTTAATCGCCGCAACCATCGCTAAAGCAATACCAGTATTGCCACTGGTAGCCTCAATTAACGTATCACCGGATTGTATATGGCCTCTTTGCTCAGCCTTTACAATCATACTTAAAGCCGCTCGGTCTTTAACCGATCCCGCAGGATTATTACCTTCAAGCTTTAATAAAATGGTATTAGTACTGCCTTCATTTAAACGCTGCAAGCGAACTAAGGGTGTCTGACCGATGCATGCATCAATGGTTGGGTATACAATGTGGCTCACAAGCGTGTCCTGTTATTGGCAAAGATTGGTCTACAAAGACAAATACATATAACTAAAGCGTCAATATTAATCTGGATTCTATCCGATTTGTAATATTGAATCGAAATTTACTTATAATCAATCTTGCAAACATTATAATTACTCACACATTTGGGCGCGCTGGATTAATGGATCAATAATGAAAAATTGGAAGTTACAATACCGAATTCTTGCCTTAGTGGTATTACCTGGCTTAATCGTTTCTCTATTTTTGGGTGGTTATTTTATCAACCAAAGAATGAGCGATTTAGATAACTTATTACAAGAACGTGGTTTAGCTATTGCCAAGCAAGCAGCCCCGACCAGCGAATACGGTGTTATTTCAAGCAATATGGATATATTGCAGAACATTGCGAATAATTTATTAGAAGAACGCGATTTACGAGCAGTTCGAATTCTTAATAAAGATGGCCAGCTACTGGCTCACGCTGGGCCAAAAATGGTCAACAACCCTATCGGCAATACTCAACTTAAAGACCAACATTTACAGCTGACACAATCAGCTAATAGCATCCGTATTAAAGCCCCTATTTTTGCTCAAAATATCAATCAACCGCCATCAAACTCCATCCATAAGTTAAACGTTAATAGTATTACAGACAGTCTTCTAGGTTGGGTTGAGATAGAACTTTCACTCGCCAATACCAAGATAGCCAAATACCAGCACCTTGCGACCAGTATTGGCACGGTAGTCATCACCTTAATTTGTTGCTTAATTCTCGCCATCCGCATGAGCCGCAGTATCTCTAACCCCATTCAGATAATGGTTGAAAGTGTCGATAAAATCAGTGATGGCAAGATCGATACTCGAGTGCATATTAATAGTGGTGATGAATTTCAAACCTTAGCTTCTGGAATTAATGCAATGGCCATCGCGATTCAGCGAACCAAGGCTGAGCACCAACAAAATATTGAACAAGCGACCCATGACATCAGAGAAACATTAGAAACGATTGAGGTTCAGAACATTGAATTGGATATGGCGCGTAAAGAAGCACTAGAAGGCAGCCGTATTAAATCAGAATTTTTAACCAATATTAGTCATGAAATTCGTACGCCATTAAATGGAATTTTAGGTTTCACCCGAATTTTATTAAAAGATCAATCCGACCCACGTAAAACTGAACATTTACAGACCATTGAAATGTCTGCCAATGGCCTACTGACAATTATCAACGACATTTTAGATCTGTCTAAAATTGATGCCGGTAAGCTGGTTCTAGAAAATATCGATTTTAATGTCCGTGAAACTCTTGAAGAAGTTCTGACAATTAATGCACCCGAGGCGCATAAAAAGTCTCTTGAACTAGTAAGTCTAATTTACTCTGATGTGCCACCCTTTTTAACCGGTGATCCACTGCGCATCAAACAAGTGCTTACCAACCTCATTTCTAACGCGATTAAATTTACCCCACAAGGCAATATTACCATTCGGGTATTAGCGCTGGATGAAGATGTTAATCAGGCGACGGTTAAGTTTGAAATTACCGACACCGGCATTGGCCTCAACGAAGACCAGAAAAAGAAATTATTTAAAGCTTTTAGCCAAGCCGATTCCAGTACTAGCCGACAGTTTGGCGGCACCGGATTGGGACTCGTCATTAGCCAACATTTAGTCACGGCAATGCAAGGAGATATTGGTGTTGAAAGCGCTGAGGGTGAAGGAGCAACTTTTTCATTCTCGGTTACGTTAAAGAAATCTCACCAGCAACCCCGCCCGTTAATGGAATTAAAAGCACAACAAATTCTTATTATGGAATCAGCTTCCAGCACACGCCTTAGTATTACTCACTTACTAGAACAGTGGCACGTTCGCTATAGCGATACCGATAATCGCGATATCCTGTTACAGACACTATTACGTAAGCAACAAAATAACGATCCTGCCGATGCCGTCATTATCGGCTTAAGCCGTAAAGAGCTCTACCACAGCGATACCGCTAAACTGTTTAAACAAGTGAATAGCTATAACATTCCTATCATTGCTTTAATCAATACAGTTAACTCCAAAGAACTTGAGTACGCGCAAACACTAGGCGCAACACAATCAATTTCTAAACCCCTGCAAAGCAAAAAATTATTTAGTTCCCTGTGTTTAGGCTTGGGTAAAGAACATGATAGACGACCTGAGATGAAGCGTGAGCAAGTACCCGCTCCGACAATTCTTGCCGTCGACGACAATGACGCTAATCTAAAACTCGTCACCGTTTTGTTAGAAGATATGGGGATTAAAGTAATTGCTGCCAGCAGTGGTCCAGAAGCATTATTAAAACTTGAACAGAATAAGATTGATATGATCTTCATGGACATTCAAATGCCTGGCATGAATGGCCTAGAAGCAACAAAACTTATTCGTCAAAAGAAAGCCCCCAAAGATTTACCAATCATAGCCCTAACGGCCCACGCCATTGCAGATGAAAAAGATAAAATTCTGCAAGCGGGTATGAATGATTATCAAACTAAGCCAATCAATAACGATCAGTTGATGCAGTGCATTGAGCGCTGGACAGGCTACCAATGCCCTGAAGAAGTGATTATTAAACAAGCCATTACAACCAAGGTAGAGACAGTCGAAAATAAAGCCGACAGTGACGACTGCCTCGTTTTCGATCCTCAATATGCGATGCGCCTAGCCAATAACAAGGTCGACCTCGCCATCGATATGTTTTCAATGATGCTCGAAGGGTTAACCGATGACTTGCAGGATATTCAAGCCCTTTGGCAACAGCAGCAGCAAGAGGAGTTATTACAAAGTATTCATAAAATACACGGCGCAACTCGCTATTGCGGTACGCCTTGCTTAATGCACTCAATGGAACAGTTAGAGACAGGTTTAAAAAATAAAGAACTGGTCGATTGCGAGGCCCTTTACTTTCAAGCGATAGAATCCATTATTCGTTTACAGCAATGGGCACAAGAAAACCCTTGGCAAGATAAACTCCAAGAGATGGAAAAGGCGCTAGCTTAAAACAGCAAAGGCGAGAATCATCTCGCCTTCATCACTTAAACTGAGCATAACCTGCTCGCCACCCAGCTCTTGGGCTCTTATTAAAGCCTGCCCACTTAATGTGACTACGGGCTTCCCTGCTTGATCAGAATGAATGTTCATCTGCTGAAAGCTTATGCCCTTTGCTATTCCTGTGCCTAACGCTTTTGCAATCGCTTCTTTGGCAGCAAAACGCTTAGCCAAATAATTAACCGAATAATCCCGACCTGCCCAAACGATTAGCTCTTCTGCCGTTAATATCCGCTTAGAAAAGCGTTCACCCTGCTTTTCAACAATACTGGCGATTCTACGCTGATCAAGTAGGTCTGTACCGATGCCCCGAATACTCATTTAAGAAAGTTCAACTTAAGGCTCATTTTAAGACTTATTTTAAGACTCCGCATAACGAATCAAATCTCGCATTTCTTTAACAGCATCTTTCAAGCCGACAAAAACAGCACGAGCAATAATGCTATGGCCAATATTAAGTTCATTAATACCTGGAATTGCCGCGATGGCTTCTACGTTATGGTAATGCAAACCGTGGCCTGCATTTACGATAAGCCCTTGTGCAAGCGCATAAGCAATGCCGTCTTTGAGAATTTCTAACTCGGCTAATTGCTGCTGTGTTGTTTCTGCATCAGCATAAGCACCGGTATGAATTTCGATAGCAGGAGCGCCGCAACGAACCGCTGCATCAATTTGAGCTTTATCAGCATCAATAAATAATGAAGCTTCGCTATTAATCGCCGCTAATCGATCACAAGCTATTTTAATTGCCGCTTCATTGCCGATAACGTCTAAGCCACCTTCGGTAGTAAGCTCTTCACGCTTCTCTGGTACTAAACAACAATGTTCTGGTTCAATTTCTTCAGCCAGCTCAAGCATAGCTTCCGTGACGGCCATTTCAAGATTCATGCGCGTATTAAGGACTTCTTTTAATACATAGACATCGCGAGTTTGAATATGACGACGATCTTCTCGTGGATGAATTGTTATACCATCAGCGCCTGCTTCTTCTACTACCAACGCTGCCTGTACTGGATCAGGATAACGAGTGCCACGTGCTTGACGCAAGGTCGCAACGTGATCGATATTAACCCCTAATAAAACTCGTGCTTTTGCCACAATAATCACCTTACAAATTTGTTATTTATCTGATTTTTCTATAACTATTCAGGTTGTTAAAATTCGGACAGAAAAGATTCATTACTGGGTGTTTGTGTAGCAAATATGAGAGGCAGGGAGTGCCGAACCTAAGGCTACAGGGAAGTATTTATGCCGTTTTGTGGAATAAATACCCAGTCATTAATCGATTTTCAAAACCAGCTGAATAATTACATATTTTTAACTATTAATTTTTAACTATTAAATCTTTTGGAAAAGTTCTCGGCTCGCCAGGGGTTTATCCCCCAATAACGGCTGTAATGCCAGTCTAGCGATTTGTTTGGCGACTTGCCAACTTAAGCTATGCCCCCAATCATCCGCGGCTATGGCTAAAATAGCTTCCCCAGGAAAATTAGCATAACGACCAGATACTGCTGGCGTTACCACACCTCCTCCATAAGCCCTACCATAAGTGCCTGCATTAACCGCTTTAAACCCTGCATGAGGGTCGAAGTTATAATATTGCTCAGCTTGAATATCCCGACAATCGCTATCTTGCTGCCAATTATATTGGTAGCCCAAGATGGCTAATAAATGAAATTCGAAACGCCGTAGAAAAGGTTCTGACTGCTCATCATTATCCAATAACAATAAACCCTGCAGCGTTTGTTGATAAACCTTAAACAATTCCGCTTGCGGTTCGTCCCGCCATGTTAGCCGCATGATCAATTCATTAAGATAAAAGCCACAATAGAGATTTCTTCCTTTCAGAAGGTGACCTTTTAATTCGCTAAAACTGGAATAATTTGCTTCGACATATTGGCAATATTTTAAATTACCACGACCCGAGAACTGTATCTGATAAGGAATAAAAGGTTGTAGCGGAGGATTTTTTTTATTAACGCGATACAATGCAGAGAAACGTCCTTGTTTCTCGCAAAATAGATCTAAAATCTGACTGCTTTCTCGATAGGGCTTGCGGTGCAAAACATAATAGCTCTGTTTTACACTCGCGCCTGAAAAATCATCATTCATGGCTAAACCAGATCTAAGGGGAAAATATTTAGTCTAGACCGTCGTAGCCTAAGCTTTTCAATGCACGTTCGCTATCAGCCCAACCGGATTTCACTTTAACCCAAGTATTAAGCATCACTTTGCACTCGAACATCTCTTCCATATCCAAACGGGCATCGCGACCAATTTGTTTAATACGACTGCCCTTATCACCAATAATAATATGCTTTTGGCTTTGGCGATCAATCAAGATTGCTGCACTGATAACCAATAGGTTATCTTCATAGCGAAACTCTTCAATCTCAACCGTCATAGAATACGGTAGTTCGTCACCTAGCTGGCGCATGATTTTTTCACGCACGAGCTCTGCCGCTAAAAAACGAGAACTGCGATCGGTAATTTGATCTTCTGGATAGAAGTGCTCACCGTGAGCAATAAAACTGGCAATAATCGTTTCTAAACGATCAATATTATGGCCCGTTTTTGCACTCATCGGTACGATATGAGCAAACTTGCCCTTCTCATCCAGTTTCTGTAAATACGGCAGCAGATCTTCTTTATCCGCTAAGAAGTCAATTTTATTGACCGCTAAAATCACTGGGCACTTAACGTATTGTAAAGATTTAAGAACCATCTCATCTTCACTGGTCCATTTAGTACGGTCGATCATAAAGACGATTGCATCAACGTCTTTTACTGCGGTTAGCGCCGCTTTATTCATATAGCGGTTTAACGCTTTGTCATGATTTTCGTGCATACCAGGGGTATCAACATAAACCACTTGCACGTCATTTTCAGTTTTAATACCAACGATTTTATGTCGAGTCGTCTGTGGCTTACGCGAGGTAATACTCAGCTTCTGGCCCAAGATGAAATTCAATAAAGTCGATTTACCAACATTGGGACGACCGATAATGGCGACGTAACCTGAGCGTTCGTTTGTTTCGTTTTCCATAGTGACTATTCCTCACCTGCTTCAAGGGCTATGCCTAAAAGCTTTAAAGCTTGTGCCGCTGCTTCTTGCTCGGCGATACGTCGACTGCCACCATGCCCGACAATTATTTTTTCTAAATCTTTGACGATACAGCTAACTTTAAATAACTGTTCGTGCGCACTGCCTTCAATATTCATAACATCATATTTAGGCAACGGTAATTGCTTAGCCTGCAGGTATTCCTGTAAGCGCGTCTTGGGATCTTTTAACGGATCATCAAGGCTTAATTTATCTAAACGCGACTGATACCACTGTAAAATTTTGCTCTTTACCGTGTCCATATCAGAATCAAGATAAATGGCTCCAATAATTGCTTCAACCGTATCCGCCAAAATAGATTCACGGCGATGGCCGCCACTTTTCATTTCTCCCGAACCTAGGTGCAAGAAGTCACCTAAGCCAAAATCACGCGCCAGCTCAGCTAAGGTTACACCTTTAACCATACGTGCACGTAAGCGGCTTAACTTGCCTTCTTTTGCTTCAGGAAATTTTAAAAACAACGCTTCCGCAATAACCAGGTTTACGATGGAGTCACCTAAAAATTCAAGGCGCTCATTATTTTTACCACCACAGCTACGGTGAGTTAACGCCAGTTCTATATGACTGGTATCTGTGAAGGTGTAGTCAATTCGCTGACTAAGCTTTAATAAAGGATCATTCACGGTTTAAAAGTCATACTCGTGATTAAAAGTTAACGCGATATCAACATTGGACATCACATGCTCACGACGTTCGTATTGCCAAATCAATTTGATCTGACCTTTATGCTTGGTAATCACCAATTCGTTCATGGGGATCATACGCATACGATTAATGTCTAAGCGGCTATTAAGTAATTTACGCACTTCTTTAACGCTGGTATCACGATTAATAACTTCAGGTAAATCATCTAAAATAGTAACCAGTATTTTATCATCCCAATGCAACGCGAAAATTCGCACAACAAAGTTGAGTGAGAAAACCAGTAATACTAAGAAGGCAAGAATCGAAATAAACGATGCTCCAGCCTGCTTAGATTTCAAATTTTGCTTAAACATAGCGATTAATCATCCACTTTAAGAACAGCCAAGAAAGCAGATTGTGGAATTTCTACATTACCAATCTGCTTCATACGTTTTTTACCGTCTTTCTGCTTCTGTAGCAGCTTCTTCTTACGGCTAATATCACCGCCATAACATTTAGCGGTTACGTTCTTACGCATCGCTTTAATGTTAGTACGGGCAACAACGTTGGCGCCCATAGCAGCTTGAATCGCCACATCAAACATCTGACGAGGAATCAATTCTTTCATTTTGTCTGTTAGCGCACGGCCACGACTGCGAACATTATCGGTGTGCAAAATAACCGCCAATGCATCAACACGCTCGCCGTTAATCAGAATATCCAAGCGCGTTAGCGGCGCAGGAGAAAAGTGGCTAAAGCTATAATCTAACGATGCGAAACCACGACTTACTGATTTTAAGCGATCGAAAAAATCCATCACTACTTCAGCCATTGGAATTTGGTAAGTCAGTGATACTTGATTACCAACATACTGCATGTCTTTTTGCATGCCGCGCTTACCAACGCACAAAGAAATCACGTTACCTAAGAACTCTTGCGGAACAAGAATATTCACATCAGCAATCGGCTCATGCATCTCTTCAATCGTGCCGGCATCAGGTAATTTGGATGGATTATCAATTTCAATAATCTCTCCTTTACGATTCACCACCTGATAAATTACCGTTGGCGCTGTGGTAATCAAGTCAAGATTATATTCACGCTCTAAACGTTCTTGAATAATTTCCATGTGCAGCATGCCTAAGAAGCCACAACGGAAACCAAAACCTAATGCATCTGAACTTTCAGGTTCAAAAAATAACGACGCATCATTAAGCGATAGTTTATCCAGGGCATCACGGAAGCTTTCAAAATCATCCGAGCTGATTGGAAATAGACCCGCATAAACCTGAGGTTTAACTTTTTGGAAACCTGGCAATATTGCTACATCAGGGGTCTTAGTGTGAGTAATAGTATCGCCCACAGGCGCGCCGTGAATATCTTTGATACCGGCAACCATGTAACCCACTTCACCCGCTTTTAAGATACCAGTTGGGGTTCGCTTAGGAGTAAATATGCCAACACCGTCTGCACCATGATCACGCCCGGTAGACAACATACGAATTTTGTCTCCCTTACGTAAAGTACCGCTGGTAATACGTACTAAGGAAACAACCCCTAGATATGGGTCAAACCAGGAATCAATAATTAACGCCTGCAATTGGTCGTCAGGATCTCCTTCTGGTGCAGGAATCAGCTTAATGATTTCTTCTAAAACTCCTTCAACGTTCAAACCACTTTTGGCTGAACAGCGAACGGCTTCTGATGCTTCGATTCCAATAATTTCTTCAATTTCTTCGGCCACACGATCAGGATCTGCCTGGGGCAAATCCATCTTATTTAATACAGGAACAACTTCTAGTCCCTGCTCAATCGCCGTATAGCAGTTAGCAACTGATTGAGCTTCAACGCCCTGGGCTGCATCTACAACCAATAACGCACCTTCACAAGCGGCTAAAGAGCGTGATACTTCATAACTGAAATCTACATGGCCTGGCGTATCAATAAAGTTTAGCTGGTAAGTTTCACCGTCTAACGCTTTATAATCTAAGGTAACGCTCTGGGCTTTAATAGTAATGCCACGTTCACGTTCAATGTCCATGGAATCTAGCACTTGAGCTTGCATTTCACGCTCGGCCAAACCTTCACAATGCTGAATAAAACGGTCAGCTAGAGTGGATTTACCATGATCAATATGGGCAATAATAGAGAAATTACGAATATGGTTAAGCTTGCTCACCAAAGAATACCTGTCACAGACAACGATTAAATAGCGCTGAAGTCTACTAGATATAGGCAAATAAGGCTATGAAGATCGCGTCATAGCCAGATATTCTTGAGGATTATTATTAATTACTTATCGGTTAAGCGCAGAGGAATAAACATCGCAGCCCCACGGCGAACGATCTGCATGGGAACTGAGCGGCCCTTAGGCAAGGATTTGACGATACGATTAAAGTCATCCACTGAATGAATTTTTTCACCGTAAATCATAATGACCACATCTCCCTTCGCCACCCCAGCCATCGCTGCTGGACGACCATTAATGACCTTTTTAACCAGAACACCACTACCGTAGCCATGCTGTTGCTGAGTTGTTACAGGTGAAACAACCAGTCCTAAACGATTAATCTGAGGATCTGAGTTTTGCGTCGCTTGGCCTAGTTTTACGTCATTGCCGTCTGGCAAAGCACCTATTACTAAACGAATCGTCTTTGATTTGCCATTACGCACAATATCCAACCGAGCCTTTGTCCCAGGCTTAATGCGCCCTACTCGATGCGGCAGGTCGCTGGATAAATCAATTTCTTGACCATTAAAAGCAGTGATAATATCCCCACTCTGAAGCCCGCCCTTTTCTGCGGGGCTACCTGGCACTAATTGAGCAACTAACGCACCTTTTGCCTGTTTAAGACCAAATGATTCGGCTAAATCCTTATTCACCTCTTGGATCACCACCCCTAGCCAGCCTCGGCTTACCTTACCTTTGTCCTTCAACTGCTCAGCAACGTCTATCGCTACGCTGATGGGAATAGCAAAAGACACCCCCATAAAACCGCCCGAACGAGTGTAGATCTGAGAGTTAATTCCTACCACTTCGCCGTCTAGATTAAATAATGGGCCGCCAGAGTTACCAGGATTGATTGCCACATCCGTTTGAATAAAGGGCACATAGCTCTCATTGGGCAATGAGCGACCTTTAGCGCTGACAATGCCAGCGGTTACTGAATAGTCAAAACCAAAAGGTGAACCTATCGCAAGTACCCACTCACCCACTTTAAGCTTATCGGAATTACCTAGATCAACTTCTGGCAAGCCTTTGGCGTTTACTTTTAATAACGCTAAATCAGAACGTTCATCGGCACCGATTACTTGCGCAATTAACTCTCGGCGATCGTTTAAGCGTACGATAATTTCGTCTGCGTCTTTTATTACGTGGTTATTGGTTAAAATATAGCCATCACTAGAAATAATAAAACCTGAGCCTAGAGAGAACTTCTCTTGTCTTGGTTGTCCTGGCTGGGTTCGATTAGGGTCTTGCTGACCAAAGAAATGACGGAACAATTCAGGAACTTCTGGCGGCAAATTATATTGCTCAGCAAGATCGCCATAACGATTAGCGTGCTTAATAGTGGCAATATTGACCACTGAAGGAGATGTTTCTTGTACTAGATCCGTGAAGTCTGGCAAGGACGCCTGGCTATTAATCGTGAAAAAACTAAGACATAACCAAAGAGTCGAATACATAACCGAGTAAACATTCATTGAGAAATGGCTGCGATTCTTCATAAAATACGGTTTCCCTTGTTAGGATTCAATAATTTTAACGGGTTCAAATATTGCTGTAGATGAGGCACAAGTACGAATGAATTTAGGTTGCCAATGGCGCCTATTATGTTCAGCGCGGCTACGGGCTGACTTAAAGCCTAGCAGCATAAAGAGAACAGAAAAAACAATTGAGAGCAGCTCCCCTGCTAAGGCATGTCCGATGATGGCCCCCACCAGCAAAAAGAATAGCGGGATACCATAAAGAACCAAGGTGCTGCGTAAGATAGCCCCTTCGGGCAAGCCAACAACGATTTGCTGGCCAATTGTAAGGTTTTCACATTGAGAGTCGTCATTAGGCAACCACAAGGAAACTTTGCGACCCAATTGGTTCATCGCATGGCTGCCGCAACCCGCTTTGGCGCTACAACTACCGCAGGCACTCAGTTGAACACCTTCAACCCAAGCACCACCCTCTTCTAAAGATGTAATTACAACCTGCTCTTCAATCATTCTATAACTACTCTAAATACGCTTATCATCATTAAAAATGACAATTAATTAATGATCTAATGATAAGCGATTTAAAACTCAGCTTCACAGTTTATTTTGACTCTTCAAACTCAACAACACGGGCAAAAGGTACAGCCTCTTCATTTGCTTCGTCTGCACTAGGCGCTGGATTTTGCAAAACATACTCTTGCAATTGCTGTTGCGCTGTTTCTAATTGCTGCTGATCTTCAACTGACAATTTAGCTGGCGATGTTGAAGCCGTTAATTCTCCAGAAGGCTGGCTATCCGTACTGGCCAAACCAATACCCTCATCTGGGCCAATTGATTGCACCCCTAGCAATACCGCTAGCGTTACTGATGCGGCAACCGCTACCGAGGTCAAAGGTTTATACCAAGCAGGCTTCGATGCAACGCTATTGGTGGCTTCGTCCATAAAGGAGTCATCATTGCCGGAGGAATCTGCCACGCCATCAAGAGCTTGATTAATACCTTGGGTCAAATCAATGCTATCAAATTTCTCGTCACGCATCAGAGAGCCCATTAAGTGATAGTTTTTCCACTTATCACGTAACTCGTCATCGTTATCGAGCTGATTTAAAATGCGTCGAACTTCAAGTTCGTCTGCCTCACCATCTA
>ERZ1027231.116-NODE-116-length-42474-cov-22.888918_pt1 | contig 42474 bp, 28 predicted proteins | sample MGYA00520866_ERZ1027231 | MGnify/ENA primary metagenome ERZ1027231 (study PRJEB33311, sample SAMEA4378411) | marine metagenome | biome: Marine biome; feature: Fjord; material: Water | collected 2014-07-20T08:00:00Z/2014-07-... | depth 75 m ...
CCCAGCTTTCAGAAATTGATCAACTGGCCACGGCCATGCATGAGATGTCGGCCACGGCGCAAGATGTGGCCAGCAATGCACAAAAGGCGGCAGACTCAGCGAGCTCGGCCGATCATTCGGCAGAAGAGGGCGCCGCCATAGTTTCTCAAACTTCGGGTTCAATTAGTCAGCTTTCGGTGGCACTGGACGATACCGTGGAAACGGTCACCGAGTTGGCTAATTTCAGCAATAACATCGCCTCTATTTTAACCGTGATCACCGGCATTGCCGAGCAAACCAATTTGCTCGCCTTAAATGCCGCCATAGAAGCGGCCAGGGCAGGTGAGCAAGGGCGAGGTTTTGCGGTGGTGGCCGATGAAGTGCGCGCGCTGGCGTCCAGAACCCAGGACTCCACCATGGAAATTCAGAAGATGATTGATCAGCTGCAATCGGGAGTTAAGCGCGCCGAAGAAACCATTGTTAAAAGTAAAACGCAAGCCAGTGATGCTTCGGGTATTGCCATTAAAGCCGATGAAGCCCTGACTGCTATTCGGGAAAATATTAAAGAAATAAACAATATGAATTTACAAATAGCCACGGCGGCGGAAGAGCAAAGTGCCACCACAGAGGAAATAAACAGGAATACGTCAAATATTCGGGATATTAGTCAGACAGTTTCAGAAGGGGCGGAAGAGCAAAAGGTGCACTGTGAAACAACGGTGCAGCAAACCTTAAAGCAGGACAATTACTTATCCCAGTTTAAGGTTTAACAGGTGATTTAAAACTAATTAACTCGATTCAGTTTAGTTTTTATTCAGACAAACTAAGCAGCATGCGTGGCATTTCACCCACATCCCACTTCTCATATAGTGCGGCTAACTTACCCTCGGCAGATAAGTCTTCAATGCGTTCATTGTAAATATCAATGAGTTCACGAGATAAATCGTCGATGGAAAAGGCCAGGTACACATCCTTGCCTCTGGGCATTTGATAAACCGAATATTCATCGGTGGATAATTCTTGTTTTTTCATAGCTTCTAAAATGTCGTTGCTATCACCGATTAAAAAGTCAGCCTGATTTTCTTTTAACATCTTGCTGCCTTTAAAGGCGCTGCGAACTTCACTTAAATTATACGATTCTTGTATTGGCATCATCACATCTTGGCCTTTCTGCCATGCCACATTTTTACCCTTTAAACTTTCCATCCCCTGCCATTCAAAATCCACTTGTTTTTTAGTGAGCACCGAAAGGTATTTAACGTTAATGGGGTAGGTGGGGAAGATAACGCTTTCTTTAGAGTCTAGTGTTTCGCCTACAATGGCGCTGTAAGTTCTGTATTTACTCACCATTTTAATGCCACGTTTCCATGGGGCTTGACTGGTTTTTACCTTAATGCCCACAGGCTCGTAAACGGTTTTAATGATATCCCAATATAATCCGGTGCCGTCTTTGTTGGTGAGGTCTTGCCATATAGGGGCAACCACACTGATGGATTTAATATGTTCTCGTTTAAATTGAACGTCCGCCTGAGCGGTAAAGCTTATTGCGCTTAAAAGGGTCAATGTATTTATTATTCGAAACAGCGACATAGATCTCCCGGTTAATAGAAAATGGTGAAGCCAGTACATTACACTAACTCACCATGTGGATGTGGGTAAAATGTGCCAATTAGGCTCGTATTATCTGCCAAAAACCGATAATCCACACGAATACCACTTTATTGGTACAAAAAAGGCGACCAAAGGTCGCCTTAATTGATTACTTATTCTGTGTCGGTTTCGGCCAAATAAGTCAGTCCAATGGCTTAGTCGATCAAGTCGTATTCATCTTTTAAAATTTGAATAATTTCGGCTTTTGGATTTTCACTTAAGTTTAGTTTCTGACCGGTTATTTTTTCAGCAATGCCAATATAGGTTTCGCTAACTTGTTTAAATACATCTGCAGGCAAGACATTGTCACGGGCTAGGGCTTCGCGTTCATCCATACGGTTTTTATTCAGCAGGATATCCGGGTCGGGGAAGCTTTTAAGCAGCAACTGGCGAAAGCCCTCTTTGGAGTTCTCAACCACCTTGCCGTCACGGTAGCTGGGGCCATCCCAAATACGTGAGCTATCCGGTGTGCCCACTTCATCCATGTAGATTAACTTCTGCTGATCACTGGCATCGGTGACATAACCAAATTCAAACTTGGTATCCACAAAGACCTGATCAATTTTCTCAAGAGTCTTACTGATCAACTCAAAACCTTCGCTTAGCAGCTTTTCGTAAAGGTCGATGTCTGTTTCATTTTGAAGTTGGAAAGCCTGGTAGTTATCGCGAATATCCTGGCGGCTTACGTTCACATCATCTTGCTCAGGCACATTGGGAATGCCTTTTAGAATGCCCTTAGTAGAAGGGGTCATGAGTAACTCGGGCAGCTTCTGGTCTTTTTTAAGGCCTTCGGGTAATTGAATGCCACAGAAATTGCGTTCGCCTTTTTCATAAGCACGCCACATGGAGCCGGTAATGTAACCGCGACAGATGGCCTCAATCATCACTGGCTGAGCTTTTTGTACTATCCATACAAACGGATGGGGAATATCAAGGATGTGGCTGTCAGCCAAGCCTTGTTCACGGAACAACTTAAACCAGTGATTAGAGATGGCATTGAGTGCCGCGCCTTTACCGGGAATGCCTTGTAAGCCGCCTTCTCCTTGCCAAATACAGTCAAACGCACTGATGCGGTCGCTGATTACCATGATCGCCAGAGGCGCATCGCTGGCCACGTTGTAGCCTTTTTCTTGTATCAGGCGCTTGCTATCAGCTTGGGTTAGCCAATAAACCGAGCGTACTTTACCGCTGTGTACAGGTTTATGGGTGCGAATGGGTAAATCGTTGTTAACCGCAAGAACGGTATCAGCAAGGCTCATGGTGCTTTTCTCTAATGTTCTGAATGCCTTCTATTTTAAGAAGTCATGGATGATTAGGGTGCTTAATGGCGCGCATTCTACCAGAGATTCAGATTGAATTTCCTTGAATCTTAATAGCTTGGATTAGGATATAACCTGTCCGTTTGGTTCATATTTATCTTGAAGCCTAACCTGAAAAGTCTAAATAGAGCACCACATGAAAAATGGGGCGCTTTCAGGCATAATAAGCGCCGAATTTTTACCCTTAATCTTTTCCTATATCTGTGGGGCTTCCATGAGCATCGAACAAACTCTTAAAAAGCGTGCTGGCGACAAATGTGAATTGTGCACTTCAGCGGAAGACTTGTCTGGCTTTGAAGTGGCGCCGGCTGATGGTAGCAGTGACCAATATGTATTGTTGTGCGGTACGTGTAAGGGACAGATTGAAAATCCGGATAGCATTGATGCAAACCATTGGCGCTGTCTGAACGACAGCATGTGGAGTCAGGAACCTGCGGTACAGGTAATGGCCTACCGTCAGCTTAAAACTTTAAACTCAAAAGGCGAAGGCTGGGCCAACGATCTTTTGGATATGTTGTATCTTGAAGAAGCCACACAAAAGTGGGCCGATGCCGGTATTCTTGATGAAGATGATGAAGTAGAACAAACCAAGGACGTGAACGGCGCCATCTTACAGGCCGGTGATAACGTTACCTTAATTAAAGATTTGGTGGTGAAAGGGGCTAACTTTACTGCCAAGCAGGGCACTATGGTACGTGGTATTGGTATGTCGCAAACCAATCCTAAGCACATTGAAGGCAAGGTGAATGGTTCACGTATTGTGATCATTGCCGAGTACTGTAAAAAAGCCTAAGCGTAAAACAGCTTAAGTGATGAATTTAGATCATGGTTAATAATCTCAGTCATCGTTAACAATGATCTTTAACGGGTTAGGTTGTGAAAATATTGCCGAGGGGGTCATGCCGATCATGCCCCTGAAGGTATGAGAAAAATGTGAGGAATCGGTAAAACCTGCGCTTAATGCCGCCTCGGTTAAACTAAGCCCCTCTCCCATTTTAACAGCTGTCACAAACAGTCTGTGCCATAAACGATAGCGCCTCATGGGCACGCCAGTTTGTTGTTTAAATAGCTGCACTAAACGCGGAACCGACAGGTTCACGCTGTTGGCAAGATCCTCCACCGATAAATTATCATCCACTGTTTTTTTTATGTGCTCCACCACATGCACCACACGTTTATCTATGGTGTAACTGTCATCGTTGCAGTTAAGTAGTTTGTCGGTATGGGCGTAAGCTTGTGTTGAATTCATGCTGGAGCTTTGCAGTTCCATGAAGCCTTTTATAAATGCCTCTTCATCGATTAAACCATAAGCTGCTTTGCCATGTTGATACTGCATGCGTTTTGATAAAACGTAAAAGTCATTACCCAGGGCATCCAGACTGACGTTAACCACGGTTGAATTTCTTGTATCTACTTCAACGCTCATGCCGGCGGGTAATAAAAGGCTACGGCACTCGATTACTTCACTCATGCCCTTAATCATAAAAGAGATAGGATCATTTAATGAAATAATTAAAGTCGCTGCCCCCACAGATAATTCTACAGGTTCAAACAAAGGGCCTAGATATATAGTACGTTTATCCCATAGATAAAGCAGCGAGGGCTGTTTTTCGCTTGACATGAAATACTCGTAAAGGTTGTTTTTATTTTCCGCAATATTAACTTAAACGATAATTTTGCGCATTAAAATTACCGGATAAAAATGAGGTGGTTGAATTATCAAACGACTCTGTGAGTGACGGTTTACGCCAACTCGTTCTTAATTCGAAATAAATCATCAATTCATACAAGCATAAGCCTGAAAAATATTTTAGCGATGCGAATTTTTCAAGAAATACCATTTAATAAAATAGGATTTAACGGTTAATAAGGGATAAATAATTTAGCTGCTAGGAAGTTACAAATTGTGCGGGCATTAATAAATATATTTTTTCTAGCCTATTCTTCCGGACCCTGATAGATAAAAACAGGTAGCTCATGTCCATCCCATTTGAAATGGTTTTTTAATTTATCAATCATACTTTCATTAAGTACTGTGCCCTTGGCAATTAATAACATGCCCTCATGATTTATCAGATCACGGTTAACCACTTGTTCGGCGCAGAGCCTATTAAGCGGTACAATTCGGTCCTTGTATTGAGCATTTGGCTGTTTCTTTTCTAGCTCGGCAACCAATTTCTGATAAAGACGAAACAATTCAGGATCGTATTTTTTGCCTGTGTGTACATCCATAAAAGACAGGGCATCTTCACTGCTTAAGGCATCTTGTAGGTAGCGCCCATTAATTAACATCTGGTAATCGATGGCAAGACGCAAGATACGCGAACCTAAAGGAATTTTATTGCCAACCAGTTTATGGGGTTGGCCGGAACCATCGTAGTTTTCATTTTGATGACGAATGAGCTTGGCGGTGTAATCCAGGCTGTTTAAAGGGGTTAACAAATCGGCCCCGGTGGCGCCATGGTGATTGTATAGTTTGAGCTGTTCAGGGTCCAAATCGTCTTGAGTCTTACTGAGTATCGCGTCATCCAGTGGGATTTTTCCCAGCTGGTACAATAGGGCGCCATGACGAATTTCAGCGATGAGCTTGCTGTCGAGTTTGAGCATTTTAGCCAGGGCCACAGTATGATTGGCAACATTGCTATCCATGTCACAGGAGTTGGGCATGCGCATATTAATAAGGTTGCTGATCACCTTAATGGTGGTATTGAACTGATCCAGCAGTTCATCTTTAGCCATGTCGGCAAATGAGGCTACCTGGGCTAATTCTTCATTAACCAGGGAGACCTGTTCTTTTAAGGCCTGATGCTCTTCCAGATCGGGAGAAAGGGCCTGAAGCCTTTGTTTCTCACCAATTTCAGCTTCTATGGTGGTGCGTAGCTCAGCATTGTCCCAAGGTTTGCTTATATATTGGTGGACCTGACCTTCGTTTATGGCGCGAATAGTACTTTCTTGGTCGCTGTAGCCTGTGAGTAAAATGCGACGGCTATTGGGGGATTTATCGCAAGAGGCAGCCAAGAAGGTGGCGCCATCCATTTCTGGCATGCGCATATCTGAAATAATCACATCAAAATGCTGATCATCTATTAGGGTCAGCCCTTCTTTGCCACTGTTGGCGGTGGTCACCTCAAAGTCCTGGCCACGAAATACCCGCACCAGCGCAGACAACATTTGGGCTTCGTCGTCTACAAATAATATTTTAGCGGCCTGATCCATACATCTTTCCTTTCTATAGATTGACTATATTTCAACCTGTCTAACCTGTCTAAGAATGAAATAGTCTAAAAGCTGACTATTATTTGACCATTTTGAGGCGTACCTTGTCTTTATTAACACTATTTTAAGGATAGCCAATTTTGCGCGCTTATCTTGCTGACGGGAGGATAGCCCTTGACCGAAATGGTTTTCACCACGGGTGAAGTGGCTCGTTATACAGGAGTGAACTTTCGTACAGTTATTCGCTGGATCGAACGAGGAGAGCTGTCTGGTTATAAATTACCTGGCCGCGGTGACCACAGGGTCACTCTATCTGCTTTACTTGAGTTTATGCATGCCCACAATATTCCAATACCGCAAGAATTCTTACCCAAGCAAAAAAAAGCCTTGGTGGTGGATGATGACCCTGCCATGGCCAAAAGCCTGGTGCGTCTGCTTAAGCGTCATGGTTGGCAAACCCAGGTGGCACTGGATGGCTTTGAAGCGGGTTTGGCCTTAGGGCAATTTCAACCCAGTTTAATGACACTTGATTTAAAAATGCCCTTTATGGATGGCTTTAAAGTGCTGCAGTTAACCCGGGACAAATTTTCATTAGAGTCATTAAGAATACTGGTGGTGTCGGCTCAGGGAACTGAAGACTTAAACAAGGCTTTATTTAATGGGGCCGATGGGGTTCTGGAAAAGCCCTTTGAAAATGAGCAGTTTTTGAAAATAATCCATGGCTGGTTTAGGGAGGAGTAATGGATATGAGCCAGTATCAAGAGGAGCTTAAGCAGGAGCAGGAAAAAAGACGTGCTGCCGAGAAAATGCTCGATGAAAAAAGCCGTGAAGTGGATAGCAGTATCGCCATGATGCAGCATCAGTTTGACAATTTAATTGAGCAAAAAAAAGAAAGTGATTATTTATTATCGGTGGCCAGGCTCGCACAGGGAGATGAAAGCCTGTCGCACATGGTGAAAGTATTTCTTAAGGAAAGTATGGAATACATGGGGGCGAGGTTAGCCAGGTACAGTTTTATTCAGGATAAAAAAGTGGTGGCCAGAAATCTTCAAGGTCAGGCAGAAGATATTCCCAACTTAAGCCCTAAGCTTTACCAGAAAATATATGCCAATCAAGATCAGTGTGTTTTGGCGTTGAAAGATCTACAAGATGAAAAAATTTCCAGCGCCCTGCAAGTCTTTAATATAGAAAGCGTGGCATTTTTACCCATTAAGAAATTTTCAAAGGTGGCTACTATATGTGAATTTTATTTCCATATAGATACCGAAATCAATCAGGAAAGACTTGACCAGTGCCAGGTGGCCGGTTTTCAGGTGGGCTCTATCTTAGAGCGCTCTGCCAATAAAAAGAAAATAGAAGAGAGTTACCAGGAAATAAAAGCCAGTCATGAAAAATTAAAAGAGGCCCAGTCTCAATTAGTGCAATCGGAGAAGATGGCTTCTCTTGGGCAGCTGGCGGCTGGTGTGGCCCATGAAATTAATAATCCCATTGGCTTTGTCATGAGTAATGTGGATACTCTTAAAGAGTATGCTCAATCATTGCAAGAGTACTTCGATTTAAGCCAACAATATATTTTAAAACCCCACGAATCAATTGAAAAACAAATGGTTAGTCTTGATGAAAAACAGGATTTTAATTTTATATTAAACGACATTCACGAGCTAATTGGAGAGTCCGTTGGCGGATTAAAACGGGTTAAAGATATAGTGGCTAATTTAAAATCTTTTGCCCGTGCCGATGAAGAGAAAACGGATTCTTTTCAAATTAACGATTGCATTGAAAAGATAGTGAAAGTGGTATGGAACGAGTTGAAATACCATGTGACCCTGCATAAACAGTTAGATGATAAGCTGCCTAATATTAATGGCCATGAGGGTCAGATTGGCCAGGTCATCATGAATATCCTGGTGAATGCAGCACAGTCTATGGAGGCAGAAGGGGATATACATATACAAACCCATAAGCGTGAGAAACACATAGTGATTGATATAAAAGATACCGGTAAAGGTATGAGCCAGGCGGTGCAGGATAAAATATTTGATCCTTTTTTTACCACTAAAGGAGTCAGTGAAGGCACTGGTTTGGGCCTGTCTATTTCATACGGTATTATCGACAGTCATGGTGGCACCATAGGGGTGGAATCGGTAGAAGGGCAGGGAACCTGTTTTAGTATTGCTTTGCCTGCGGCTTAAAATGTTAACCTGCTATTTCTATAATATTTTCTGAATATAATATTGCTTTTTTTAAAATATCTCATTTATTACAGAATATTTAATATAAAAAAAGCCCGGCTATCGACGCGTGATAGCAGGGCTAAAGATTGAGCTTGCGATGATTCCATTCCCTCAATTGACACGAGCCGGCCCTTGAAAAACTAATTTACTCGCTCTGGCGCCGTTAAAAATAGACTCAAAGTGCTCATTTATAACTATAAATTCCGCGTGTTCGTCCATTTTTTCCTTGCCAGTTCATCGCCATAAACGTTTTTCAATAACCCGCTAACTTCTCTTATATTTCTTTAAGCATTTTCTACTCGGCCATAGTCATCTGAAAAACGCACAATATCGTCTTCCCCTAAATAAGCACCAGATTGCACTTCAATCAGTTCAAGGGAAATACTGCCGGGATTTTCTAGGCAATGTATGGCACCTATGGGAATATAGGTGGATTGGTTTTCGGTTAAAAACCAGGTCTCTTCATCTATGGTAATCTTGGCGGTACCTGATACCACAATCCAGTGTTCGGCTCTGTGATGATGCTTTTGTACCGACAATTTTTGACCGGGATCCACGGTAATGTGTTTTACCTGAAAGCGGTTACCAGTATCAATAGAATCGTATTTCCCCCAGGGACGATGCACTTTTCTATGGGATTCGTGTTCTTTACGGTGTTTCTTTTTTAGCTCACTGACCACACCCTTAATATTTTGCACTTCATCACGGTGGGCTACTAAAATGGCATCATCGGTTTCAATAACAACGGCATCATCTATTCCCACTAATGACACTAAACGATTGCTGCTGTGGACAAAATTATTGTGGCCTTTTTGGCAGATAACATCCCCTTGCAAACAATTGCCATCGTCATCTTTGTCGGCTAATTCCCACACTGAAGACCAGGAGCCGATGTCAGACCATTGGGTGTCCATGGTCACCACACAGGCTTTCTGGGTTTTTTCCATCACCGCATAGTCAATGGAATCGGCTGGGCATTGATTAAAAATTCTTTCATCCACCCGGGTAAAGATAGAGCCATCTTGGTTATCCAATAATGAATTGGCGCAGCAATCCAATATGTCTGGAGCAAATTTAGAAATTTCTTCCAAAAATACCGAGGCCTTAAAAATAAACATACCGCTGTTCCAAAGGTAATTACCTTCTTCCAGAAAACCTTTGGCGGTTTGGTAGTCGGGTTTTTCCACAAAGTAGCTGACGTCATGGCAGTCTTTGGCAATTTCCCCCCCCCGTTGAATGTAACCATAACCGGTTTCAATATGGTCGGGTTTAATGCCTAAGGTTACCAATTTATTTTCTTCTGCCAAGCGCATGCCTTTTTCCACTGTGCGATGAAAGGTCGCCTCATCACGGATTAGATGATCGGCAGGGGTCACCAGTAAAATAGGGTTATCTCCATTTTGACTGGCAGTCAAAGCAGCCAGGGTAATGGCGGCAGCTGTATTTTTACATGCAGGCTCAAGAATAATGCTTTGTGCCCTTTTCGATATTTGGCTTATTTGTTCGGCCAGAATGAACCGGTGATTTTCATTGCAGACCAAAATAGCGGGAGCGCTTTGATCGGGCATCCTGGTTAAGGTTGTTTGAAAAGTTGATTTACCTTGGTCAATCAAATTTAAAAACTGTTTTGGATAATTTGATCTTGATAATGGCCACATGCGGGTACCACTACCACCACACAATACTACAGGGACTAATTTATTCATGATCTTATCCTCGGTTACCAGCAAATGCCTTGATATTGAGCTTTACAATCTGACGCAGGTTTTACCCGAACCAGATCAATAATTTTTTGTTCGCTTGTGGATAACTGACAGGCCAGTCGACTGTATTCGTCATTATGGGCAAGAATTATCATTTCACTTTTTTCAACAAACTCGTTTATGTGCAAGCTGCGTTTATTGTGAATGGCCGAATTTTTTTTATCGTCGTGATGAAATCTATATTGTCCATTCACCAGAGGATCAAAGAAGGTCACGTTAAGGCCGTGTTCGGTTAAGCGGTGCATGAGTTCTTCGTTAGGGCTTTCACGCATATCGTCGGTACCGGCCTTGAAAGTGAGCCCGCAAATGCCGATGTTTTGGCTGCCGGACTTTTTCACCATTTCCACCACATGATCTATATGAGCGTTATTCGATCGGTTAAGGCCGTTTATTAATGGCGTATCTATTTTTAATGATTCCGCCAGATATTTAATGCCGCGAGTATCCTTGGGCAAACAAGAGCCACCAAAAGCAAATCCGGGTTTTAAATAATAAGGTGAAATATTTAGCTTGGTATCCTTAACAAAAATATCCATCACCTCATGACTGTCTACATCTAAGGCGCGACACAAACGTCCAATTTCGTTGGCAAAACAAACCTTGGTGGCATGCCAGGTATTGTCTATGTACTTGACAAATTCGGCGGCAGCAATATTGGTAATATGAATTTCAGCATCTACCTCTTCAAATATATTTGATGCAATCTGTGCACTGCGGTTATCTATGGCACCAATGAGGGTAAGGGGCGGATGATCAAAATCTTCAAGTGCGGTACTTTCCCGTAGAAATTCTGGGTTAAAACACACACCAAAATCTTTACCGCGCACCATGTCGGAATAAATTTCAATAATGGGAACCAGTTTTTCTTCGGTAGTGCCGGGAGGTACGGTACTTTTAAATATAATTGTGTGAAATTCTTTTTTCCTTCTTAGTGCCAAACCAATACGTTTGCAAACATTAATTAAATATACCAGGCTACAGCCACCATTTTGATCACTGGGTGTGCCCACACTAATGATGGTGATGCTGCTTCTAACAATGGCTTCCAGAATGTTATCGGTGGCAGACAGAGTTTTATTTAAAAGGCCATTTTGTATTTCCTTTTCTAGGCCGTCTTCAAAAATGGGTGAGACACCTGAGTTAATACTTTTAACTTTTTTCTTATCGCTATCAACCCCTATGACCGGATAACCCATTTTGGAAAAACAAGCGGAGGTAACCGCTCCCACATATCCTAAGCCAATGATGCTAATAGTGGGCTTTTTCTCCTGGGTGCTTTCATCTTGTTGTTCTGAAAAAAGATCATCACACTCAAATGATCTGGCGGCATTACCGGATTCGAAACTCGATAGGCTTGACTCGTTCATGATTTACCCTCGTATTTGTGGAACTGTGAAAGGGCTTACTCAAGTTACATGCCAGTGAATAAATACTGTAAAAAAAATGATTTTTTTCAGGTAGTTAGCTTAGGGCTGTTTTTTAATGTTGGCTGAAATTAAGTCGTTAGCCTGAAAAATTTGCTAATTGATTTGCAAATTGCAAAAGCTCTATTGCAAATTGCAAACCTGTTCCTGTATAGAGGCTTGATTACAACCTGGTCGTTATAATAATGGTAATTAAATCAGCTACTTACGATTAGAAAACGCTACTGGCACTGCAATTGCTCCAGTCCTAGGGTTAGTAATAGGCAGGGGTAGGGACAATGAAAATCTCTAGGGAAAAACCCTCACAAAGACGTCATCATCGTGTTAATACGCCTATTGATGTGACCATTAACGAGCAGCTATACAATGTATCCGATTGGAGCTTGGGTGGTTTTAAAATTGAAGGCTGGGGAGATGAGTCGCTTGAACCTGGTGATGAATTTGAATGTCATTTCTCATTACCATTTCAGGGTTTTTTTGTTGCCTTCCATGTAAAGCTCATCGCCATTCGGTCCGATAGCGGTATCTTGGCCGCCAAGTTCATAAGCCTGGACGAGCGCCAAACGGAATTGCTTGAGCACTTTATTGAAGAGTTGGTGCGCGGCAACATGACGTCAGTGGGTGATACCATATTACGTATTGACTCTCCGGTCACACCAGTATCTACCGAACCCGATCCCAACCCAAAAGGTGAGGTACCCATAAAGCGTTGGCCCACCAAACTTATCGCCATGACCACTATGTATGTGTGTGTGGGAATTATTTTATTTTCTTATATATTTTTCACGCTCTGGTCTAATTTTTTATCTCTCGAAGTGGAAACCGGCGTGGTAACCGCACCAATTGAAGCCGTGGTATCTTCCACCGATGGCAAGATTCGCAAAGTATCCGCATCCATTAATCAGATGATTCCCCAAGGCAGTGCACTTGTTTTTATCGAAAATCCTGCCATTGAAGAAAAGCTTGAACGGGCCAAGATAAAAATTAGCCGAAATAAATTATTATTGGAGCGTTTAAGACAAGAGCGTGAAGTGGCCATTGAGCAGATGGTGGATTACCACGGTTATTCCAAACTCAAGTTTGAAAAGCTGGAGTTGCACGTGGAAACCCTAAGAAAGCAGGAACGCATGGCCCACTTGCAAGATAACCGTATTCAGGAACTTTTCTATTATGGCCATGCTTCAAAGCGCGATGTGGATGTGGCCGCTGCCGAGCATGCCAGTTTAAAACGAGAAGTGTTATCGGCAGTGAACGATCTTAACGGTCAGAGTCGCACCATGGAAAGTTTGAAAAATGGCCGTTATTACTCAGGTAATAAATTTGAATTTGATATGAATAACCTCAATGTGAAAATTGAACAGATTAAACAAAATATTACGATGGATACCCAGGAACTGTTGGCCTTGTATGAACATAAAGAAGATTTAAATTTATATGCACCCAGCAACGGGCGCTTGGTGGAACTGCTTAAACATCCGGGCAGTGCCACCAGGCGCGGTGAAACCATCGCGGTGTTTGAGCGTGATGAGCAACGCAAACTCGAAGCATTTTTAACTCAAGAAGAAGTATTATCGATTCGGCTTAACCAAATGGCCCGAGTGTATTTTACCTCTTTAGATATTGCGGTAGATGCCATCGTTACCGCAATTGATCGCTCCTACAATTCTGTGGATTCGCTGGATACCAGTTTTACTTGGCATGACAATACCAAGCGTAATTCCAAGGTGACGCTAAATTTTGTTGGTTTAGAAAGTAATCTCGAACGCGAAAAAATAAAGGCAGGCATACCTGCGGTGGTGAATTTTCCAAATGTAAACGTAGGTACATTAGGGGATTTTATTCGCTCATTTAAAACTCAAACCCGCTCGCCACAACCCAGTAGCAGAGGTCTTCATGCCCCAACTATCTGAACGACCTAAGTGCTTAAAAAGCGGTTCGCTTATTTTGGAAAACCCAAAGAAGTGGGACCTGGTAGCCTATTACAAGGTATTTGTTTATATCGGTATTTGTTATGTGCTGGTACTCAATACTCCCAATATTATTTGGGATTCTGAAATGAACCAAGTGTATTTAGTGGTGGGCACCATAGGTATTTGGCGTTATTCATGGTGGTTTGTTCACTTGGTGCGTGCCGAAATATATGGCCGCATTCGTTATCCGTTAATTCGACATAAGGCCGATAAAGTTTGGAACGATGGCTGGCGGCCACCACACATACATTTCATGATGACCACTTATCTTGAAAGACATGACACCACCGAACTTGTATTAAAAAGTATTTTACGGGAAGTACGGGAAACCAGATTAGCTACTACGGTTTGGCTGGGTTCGGGTGATATTTATGATGAAAATATTATGGAGCAATATTTACGACAATACGGCCAGGACTTGCCTATAGAGTTAATCTTTGTTCGTCAAAACGTTTCCGGAAAACGCATGGCCATGGGTCTGGTATTAAGAGCCATGTCTCGTCGTGGTATTGGCAAGGATGACATGGTTTTTTTCATGGATGGCGATGCTATTTTGGATCCGGGCATGGTACAAAAATGCACCTCTGTTTTTGCCATGGACCCAGACTTACAGGCGGTGACCACCAACGAAGAAGTATTGTGTTTTGGTCCCAAGTGGGTAGGCACTTGGTTAACCATGCGCTTTGCCCAGCGCCGCCTAGCCATGCAATCCCATTCCATGAGTGACAAGGTTTTAACCCTCACCGGGCGCATGTCTGTGTTTCGCGCCCATCATCTCACTCGCTATGAGTTCATTCGTAAACTGGAAGCCGATCATTTAAACCACTGGTTATGGGGAGAGTTTCGATTTTTATCCGGCGATGATAAAAGTACCTGGTATCACATGTTAACCAAGGGCGCGAAGATGCTCTACATTCCCGATGCCATGGTATACACGGTGGATGAAGTGAAGGGTTCTGGACTTGTGCGTATGACTCAAAATTTTAGTCGTTGGTCGGGCAATATGCTACGTAATGGTTCCCGTGCTCTGGCTTTAGGGCCTAAAAAAGCAGGCTTTTTTATCTGGTGGTGTGTATTGGATCAGCGCATTGCCATGTGGACCATGCTGGTAAGCCCGGTGGTGGCGGTGACGGCCAGTTTGGTATTAGAGCCTTCTTATATTCTAACTTACTTAATGTGGATCTTATGTTCGCGCATGGCTTTATCATTATTTTTATATCGTTATAGCGACCAAATTTACATTAGCTTTCCCTTCATTTTATACGCCAATCAATTACTCAATGCCGTGGTAAAAGTGCATTGCTTCTTTCGGTTATCCAAACAGCGCTGGAGTAATCGTGGTAACCAATGTGCGGGCATGGGGCATAGCTTTGATGACAAAATTCGTAATGGCATCGCGTCCTGGGTGACGGCTGTTTGGGTGGGAGGATTAGTGATGTTTGTGTGTTTGTATTGTGAAATTCTTAACGTGCCCAGTTACCAAAGTTTATTGGCCCTCTTGATCACATGAGCTAACGATACTAGCTGGCCATTTAGAAAAAACAATTTACTAAAATGTGTTCACATTTGGAGTGGCACAGATTTCAGGGAAGACTGCAACAGGAGACAATATTATGTCGCAGGCAGTTAAAACACTAATAGGTACCAGCGGAAACGACACCATAAACGGTAGTTCCGAACACGAAGTCATCTCCGGCAAGGGAGGGGACGATTCTTTATTCGGTAATAACGGGCACGATACCGTTTGGGGCGGATCGGGGGGCGACCTTATTCACGGCAACGCTGGCGCAGATATATTATACGGTAGTGGTGGTCCCAAGATGTTGGATATGTCTAGTCTAACCATGGGAAGCGATTATACCGGTTCAGTCACCTTTGAGTTTGAAAGCGCAGGTTATCGTAATACCTTGGGCAGTTACAAAGTGGACGGAGATGGCACCATTACCGACATTCAAATTCATTTTCCCAACGCCAGTTTGCAGTATTCAGGGGGAGATCTAATTTCTGGTGTGTCCAGTAGTAGTCTTGATTTAAACGCCGGTGACCAAGTGGGATTTTTTATTGTCTCTAACGGCTATAGCGTAAACGGCAGTTATGCCGGCTTAGATTTCAGCGAGGGTTCTCTTAGTTTTGTAGATTCAGCAGGCAATGGCGCCTCTATATACGATAGCGACCCTGACTTATTTTTTACCGCCAGTGACGGCACCCAAACCCAATTACATACCAACCTATTTCATTCGGCCGCCGGTCACGATGGTGTGGATTACAGTTTAAACCCGGATAACTTTGATCATACCGTGGGCATTCTTAACCCGTATGAAGGGCACATTACCTTAGGGTTTGAAGATCTCTATAACGGCGGCGATAAAGACTTTGACGACACTGTGTTTACCGTGGATATAGGCACCAGTAACGCCCAGATATTAAACGGCGCAGGTTCATCTAGCAGCAGTAGTGCATCTGGGAGCACACCCGATGACGACGATGAAATTCACGGCGGCACTGGCGATGACCATATATATGGTCGTCCCGGTAATGATTTACTGTATGGCGATAACGGTCTCGATACGATTGAAGGGGGCTCTGGTAATGATGTTGCTTACGGCGGCAGTGGCGATGACCTTATCAAAGGCGGATCAGGGAATGATATTTTAAGCGGGGATAACGGCAGTGACACTATAAACGGTGGTTCGGGACAAGATGTATTAAACGGCAATGCCGGTAACGATGTGATCAGTGGTGGCTCGGATAACGATGAGATACATGGTGGTACTGGTCAGGATCTGATAAATGGTAATTCGGGCAACGATATCATTAATGGGGGTTCGGGTCAGGATACACTGCATGGCGGCTCCGGTGATGACACTCTAAACGGCGGCTCCAGTAGCGATACCCTCAAAGGTGGCAGTGGCGATGATGTGCTCAATGGTGGCAGTGGCATAGATATTCTAAACGGGGGCTCGGGTGTGGATGCCTTATACGGCGGTACCGGCAGCGATTCCTTACAGGGTGGCTCTGGTGCGGATACGTTATTGGGTGAAAGCGGTAGCGATACCATGGTGGGGGGCTCAGGCAATGACACCCTATATGGTGGTTCGGGCCGAGATGATATGGCCGGTGGCAGTGGCGATGACATCTTTTATTCAGGTAGCGGCAGAGATGTGATTGATGGCGGTTCGGGTAGCGACACAGTGAATTATTCGCAGACTAGCAACTATGTGAACGTGGATCTGCACAATCATAGAACCACAGGTGGAGATTCGGACACCTTAAGTTCTATTGAAAACGTGGTGGGCACAAATTATGACGACAACCTCTATGGCAATGGCATCGACAACGTTATTTCAGGTGGCGATGGGGATGATGTGATTCGTGGTAATAAGGGCAGTGACACCTTAAGTGGCGGCGTCGGCTCGGATACATTTTTCTTTAAGGAAAGTGATTTTAACGCCAGTGATGTGATTACCGACTTTGATGCCAGTGATGATTTCTTGCTGTTTAATTTGGATGGAGAGCAAAGCTCAGAAAACGTTAGCGACTGGTTGACGGTTACCGACCATGGCACCTATACCACCTTATCCATCGATCTGGATGGTGACAGCGTCTATGACGATTTTGCCCAGTTAAGTAACGTTACTAATATGGAGATAGGAGACTTTGCCGTCATCGCTTAGTTAAAAATCGGATTTGAAAAGTTTAAAGCTGAGATTCTTAACAGGAATTTAACCGTTGTAATGGTTTTGGAGACAGTTATGGTAACGATCAAACCAACCATTTTCATGAGTGTGGCCTTATTATTTGCCCTGAGTTTAATGACTAACTTATCCATGTTAGTGATCCCTTTGTTCAGCTTGCAAATATTTGACCGGGTCTTAAGCAGCGGCAGTTTTGAAACTCTGTACATGTTACTGGCGGTGGCGACTGTAATTGGATTATTTTACTGCTATTTTGAATATCGCCGCCAATATTTGCCGACAAAGTTATTGCAGTTTCTTTTTTCCTGCGTACAAGAAAAAATGGCCAGGCAGGCTTGCGAAAATTGCGACGCAAATCTTTATCAGAATATGAGTAAATTGCTCTGTGGCAATACCAATAGGCTGCTATTGGCAGCCATTGATGCCTGCTTTTGCCCTTTATTTATACTTGTTTTGTATTTGTTGCACCCGGCATTTGCTTTGTTGGTATTGATAGTTAATACGAGTTGTTTGCTATTGTTTATATTTCAGCAAAAATATTTGGCAAAGTTTCAGGGGGCACTTAATGCCAAACAGAAATCTCATTTTAAAAAGATAGATGAACTGATCAGAAGCCCCAAAAATTTATTGGCAGATAACCGATTTCAGTCTTGGCAGAAAAATCCGGTGGGCCAAAATTTCAATGACAGCTCATGTGAATTAAAAGTGCTAGAAAGCCGCTTTAAAACATTTTTTGTCGCCATTAAATGGGCGTTGCAATTGACCCTGCCAACACTGGGCGGAATATTATTATTAAACAACGAAATTACAACAGGGGTGTTGCTGGCGGCACTGATAATTGGTTATCGAGGTTTGATTCCTTTTGAAGTCATATTAGGGCAGTGGCAGTTGACTTCAAAATTATTAATTCTCTATTCAAGCTGGCAGGAACAATGTCGCCAGAAAAAAGATACTCATTCAAAGCCCTTACCCATTACTTCGCTTAGTGGCAATCTAATGATTGATGACTTATCCATTAAACTAAATGATCAATACCGTTATTTACTTAAGTCGGTGAATGTCAGTGTTAAACCCGGGGAAGCGTTGGCCATTATTGGGGCTAATGGCAGCGGTAAAACCTTACTGATTGATTCACTGGTGGGAGTAGGGTTAAGCCATAGTGGCAATATTTATTTTGATGAATATAACCGTAATTTAGTGGATGAAACCTGGTTGGGGGAGCAAATTGGTTATGTACCGCAAAATCTTTCTTTGGCCACAGCAAGTATTCAGCAGGTAATTTGCCGTTATCAGGCAGCCGACCCACAAAGAGTAGTGGAAGTGGCAAAACAGATAGCCGTACACAAATACATACTGTCTTTGCCATTGGGTTATGAAACTCAAGTGGGTCTGTACGGCGAGAATATGCCCCCAGGAATATTACAACGTATTTTAATTGCCAGCGCCTTGTATGCAAAACCCAGGTATTTATTTTTTGACGAAGCCGATGCCTATTTAGATCAAGAAGGGCAGCAGGTATTTCGTAAGTTGATTGTTTCTCTAAAGCAGCAAGGCTTAACGGTTATCTTTGCCACGCAAAAACGATCCATGGTGGATGTGGCCGATGGCGTCTTGCTAATGGATGATGGAGAAGCAAGATATGCCTCCAGTGTTGATGGTTTAAGTATGGGTTTAATGAGGGGGCAAGCGTGAAAACTTCATTGATGCGCTCCAGTACTTTAAATACCTTACCCATCAAAAAACTAACACTGGAGGTGGGCCTTATTTTCTTGGGCTTGATCCTGCTGTTATACGGCTGGGGCACCCTGGCGCCGATCTCATCTGCCACCCAGGCGGAAGGTTTTGTGCGAGTGGAAGGGCATCGTAAAAAAATAGTGCCCATGGATGCAGGTGTCATAAATGATATTTACGTGGCTGAAAACTCTCAGGTTGAAAAAGGCGATTTACTGGTTGAATTTGATAACAATGAATTGGTCGATAAAATAAAAGAATTGAGCAAGCAGTTATTTAAGGTGAGGTTGGATATTTCCCGTTTCTCAGCTTTATCCCAAGAGCGAAAAATGGACACTCTTGACTTTGACGGGCTTAATTTTGAAGTGAATGATGAATTAGACGAAGAGGCGGTTAAGATATTACATAATACTCAGGCACTGCAACATGCCCAGCTTAGTCAGTATTTTCAGCAACATGAAATGATTAATCAACAAGTCAAACAACAAACCAATAAACTGCAATGGGATGCCAGTGTGCTGGCACAAAGTAAACGAAAAATTAACCTGCTCACAGGTGAGAGAACCCGTTTAGAAACATTGTTAAATAGTCAGTTTAGCTCTCAAAAAGAACTTAACTTAATGGAAATTGAAATCACGAACATTAATGAAGAACAGATTGCCAAAGAGGCCAGTATCAGTAATTTAAAAATGGCACTGGAATCTTTGGCACTCAATAAAAAATATCTGGTTAATGACTTTTACGCTAATAATTTAAAAGAAATAAACACCCTTAGTAGTGAAAAATGGGATCTGGAAAATCAAATTAATTTCATGTTGTTAAAACTGGACAGAACAAAAGTGTTGGCTCCAGTGAGTGGTACCGTTATTAACTTACAGACCCATACTAGGGGTGAAGCCATTGCCAGTGGTACTTATCTTATGGATATAGTTCCATTGCAAGTGCCGCTGGTGATCGAAGCCGATTTGGCGGCACAGGATATTGAACTGGTGCAAAAGGGAAGCGCTGCTAGAGTGAGGTTGTTGAACTATAATCAACGCCATTATAATCCATTGGCAGCCGAGGTGATTCAGGTATCAGCCGATCGTTTTGTGAACGAAAACGGACAGGGATTTTATCGACTATTATTAAAACTTGATCCGTTAACTTTGACTAAACAAATGGATATTAAACTATACCCAGGCATGCCAGTTCAAGCACTGATACTGGGAGAGAAACGCAGTGTGTTAGATTATTTGATTACGCCGATATTATTAGGGATTGAAAAATCCCTAAGAGAATAAAAATTAGTAATGTGTGTACGAACCTTTATTTCACCTTAAAAGATAGAGAGTTCACGTTTGATGCTTTGTTGAATCAATCTCCTAAGATCATGGAAGTTCCAATGATTTATACTCCCCCTCTAAAAACTCGATTTTCTTAAGCTAGCCAAAGAACGAGTGAGAGTGTCGAAGTCCTGTGAATTTTTTCTAAATTTAAAATAGCTGGTATTTGATTATGAATTCTTCCACAGGTGACTATGATTAGGTTCCTATATTTTACACTGTGATAAAGCGCACTGATAAAGCCAGAGGCGCAAGCAATTAATAGAGGTGCCTTAATCCTTGAGGCGCTTAACAGGGCATAATATTGAACAGAAATGTAAAGACAGATATTCATTAATTATTAAGGAAAATAGATAGGGATATTCAGAATAGGCAACATAGCTGCCATTGCCGGCAATAAGAGTAAATATGATAATTTCACTGCAACACATAAACCCGTTATCTAGGTGAGTACAATACTTTTAATACTACGAAGTAAATCTCGGTTAGTGAAAACTTGGCTATATTTTAGGCTAACGCTGAAGGGTGGGGTCATCTCTTTGCGTGAAATTTTACGGTTGGTTATTAGGCAGGCTCTGTCGTTAATGCAGGGCCCTTATTAAAAGACTAACAACACAGATGGCCGTGAAAGCTCGTGCCCGAATAGTCGTGGCTCTTTAAACATGCAAAAAGAGATTAAATAGCCAGAATTAACGAAAATATATCAACACCAATAAAACCACCTGGCAGTAACCGGAGTTGATATGAAAATAAAAGCTGCAAGTCAGTAGTGGTCCGTAAGCCATTAAGCTTGGTATTTGGGCTATGGCGAATGTATAGATTTCATAATTAAACTCTCATATTAATTTACATACGCGCTTTTATTACCAATAGCATTTTTCTCATGTATCACCTCGAAGAGAGGATTATCGGCTATAAAGTCTTTCATACTTGTCCATGACCAGGTTTGCTGGGTTTCACACTGAGTTAAAGCACAATAAGAAAGCGTAAACGTTAACTCAAATTTAGTCTTGGCATCACTTAACAAGGCATAAGCCAGGTGTTTGTTATTGGATACACTGCCGGGAAGCTGATGGGTATACAGTTTATTTAAACCAGGGTTAGTAAATTGGTGCCAACCCGCGCCCAATGCCCATCGTGGATGATGTGGGCCATCGCCGTTCATATCTCTAGGCAATATTGCCCCGACTTTTAATAAACTAGACATGGTGTTTTTTAAGCCCTGTGATATTTCAGGTGCCAAATCATAATTGATATACGACAGGCCTAATAAACTTATGCCAGCATGATTAAGATCTTCATAACGTTGCTTGGCTAATTCTTTGGGTTTTTGTTTTGGACGGTTTAATGAAACGTTATCTTGTTCACTCCAGCCTTGATAATACTGAGGTGGCCAATAATGCCAAAGAATACGAGGTGTTGGCTCTTGGGTGAGCTCCCAGGTATTAATGAATTTTTTAACTATGTTTAAGGCACGTAGGTCTAATGCCTCATTGTTGTCTTGTGAGGCAACATGGCGCAAAACGCTAGCCCAAGTTAGGTGCCAATTCCAAGGAGCCCAAATACCGTCATAACGAAATTTACTTCCATAGGGAATACGATATAAGCCTTCTTCCTTCATAAATAAGTATTCGTAAGCATTCACTAAACAACTGGCACTCTCATTAATAGCTTGTTTTAAGGGTGCAGAGCAGTGACTTGCTAATTTATCACAGCTTTTGATTAAACTGTTTGAAATCATGGCCTGATTAATCATAAAAGAGATTGGGGTTTTTCCATCCATTGAATAGATGCGCGAGGCCCAAGCACAGCCTGGGTTATGACGCTGTGTAATACCGATAAATTTATTTTGTTGCCTTAGGGTGGCGATCATTGCCTGTGAGGCTAATGTTGCAAAGACATTATGCTTAGTTTTTTCATATAGCACAGCAAGAGCAAGAGTGCGGTAAGACTGACTCCAACTTTGCTTGCCAGCTTCATCTGAGGCTAATGACATGGGTTCCCCTGGCATTTTCATTAAACTACCATATGCCGCATGATAAAGTTGTAAGGCACTGTCCGTACCGGAAATACTTAGTATGGGTACGCTGTGTTTGTATTTTTTTATTTTTTTATTCTTTAAATGAAAGGCTAAAATATTATCGTTATTGCTAGTCATGACTTGGGTTAATGAATGGTTATTATAATCGAGAAGTTGTACATTACTGCCCTGCTGGGGATCGCAATAAGTTTGCAGTAAAATACCTGATTTTATAGCTTTACTTGAAAGTATCGAGCAGCTTTTTAATTGCCCAATGGTTTCATACGAGGTTTGTATCACTCCAGAGGGTAAGCGCGGATATTTTAGAAAATAAGTGGTTTGTAATTTTTGGTTATATACCGAAACGATCATTTTCTGGGCTTTAAAAGCCACTATTTTCACTCGGGTAAGGCGAGGCCAAGTTAGAATTACCTCATCATTATAAATAAGTTTAACTAATGATTTAGGGCCTTTAGTCGTTCGTATATAAACAAAATCCCCTTTTTTATCAAAGCGAAAACTTCCAATACGTGACACATCTAAAATATCATAACCATCCACAAGCACTTTTTCACCAAAGGTCATGGTTGAGCGGTATGCACTTTCTTGCCAATAATTTGTTAAGATGAAGTTACCCTGTTTGGCTACTGAAATGAGGCCTTTAGCACGTACTCCTTTGCTGGTCATATTCTGGGTAAGAGTGTTGTAAGAAAAACCATTAGTTTTATTTTTAATTATCCAATTAGCACTATCAATAGCATTACCTTGGCTGAAGTGGGCCGTTATAAGACAGAAAAAAATAATTTTAGTACTTAGCTTTGTCATTACATTTCTCCCAAAGAATAAAGTGAACTCCCCCTTATTCCTCATAAAACAGATTGTAAAGGGGGTGGAAATTAAAAATTAAAATAGATAAATTCAGTTAAATTGTTGGAGCTATACAGATAATACAAACTAGTTGTAACCATCAATAAGGCTGCGGTAGACCATGCTCTGGTTGGGTGCCAAACTAATATCTTTCTAATATAAACGGTTAAGGAGTCGTTTTTCATGGCTTGTGGGAATTTCAATACTGGCGCGTATTTTTGTGTAAGCACAATTGAGTTTGGTAAATAAAATACCACGACCAGTAATGCGGAAATTTGCCACCATAAACTGTCGCCCTGACTTAAAATGTCCCCCCACACCTTATTAGTATAAAAGTCTGTTTGACCTGACATACCTTCTAATATGGCGAGGGCGGCATCAAAACTTTCGGCTCGGAAAAAGACCCAGGCGATCATGACCACTAAAAAGGTGAGTAGTTGAGAAATTAGCTTGGGCAAAAACTCGGGGATATAGCCAGGTAATACTATATTTTTGGTTAATGCGCTCCAGCCATGGTTAATGGTTAAATATACACCATGCAATAATCCCCAAAAAACAAATGTCCAACTGGCGCCATGCCATAATCCGCCCAGTAACATAGTGATGGTTAAACTAACATATTGTCTTACCTTGCCTGATCGGCTGCCTCCTAGTGGAATATATAAATAGTCCCTTAAAAACCCCGAAAGAGTAATGTGCCAGCGACGCCAAAAGTCAACAATGCTGGTGGCGTGGTAAGGGGAGTTAAAGTTAATCGGCAGAGTAATGCTAAACATTCGGGCTAAGCCTAAAGCCATGTCGCAGTAACCTGAAAAATCAAAATATATCTGGAATGTGTAAGCAAATATCCCCATCCAAGCTGCTTCAAAAGGTACAGGATTCCCCACTAAAGCCAAATTAAATACCTCATTAGCGGTAGGTGCCATCGAGTCAGCCAGTACGATTTTTTTGAACAAGCCTATCGCAAATAGAGTTCCACCCACAGCAAGGTTCATAAAAAGCGGTTTGCTAAATACGTCTAAGGTAAATTGCGGTATGGTGTGTTTTTGTAAAACAATTGGGCCAGCAATAAGCTGAGGGAAAAAGACAACAAATAGACTGTATTTAGCAAAGTCACATTGGCTGATCTTATTATGATAAGTATCAAACAAAAACGATATTTGCTGAAATGTGAAAAATGAAATAGCTAGGGGTAAAATAACGTTAAGCATGGGCAGCTGTGCTTGCGTTAAATTGTTTATATTTTCGATCAAAAAATCGGCGTATTTAAAATAGGCCAGGGTTGCTAAATTTAAAATGGTAGCAATGGTTAAAATAAACCGACTGCGATGGAGCAGAAGAAGTTTATGAAAACCAAAGTTAATTACTACCGATAACAATAACAAAATTAGGTAACTAACACTCCACCAGGCATAGAAAATTAAACTGGTGATAATTAGCCAGTAGATAATGCCTTTCTCCCATTTTAAATGTCGCAATACAATAAATACGCCTAAAGTAGGAAATAAAAATAAATAGATAAACTCAAGTGAACTAAATACCATGATAATTCTCCTTGCTTAAGTTCTATTACTTAAGCACTGATAGCTATGTGAGGTGGTTGACTAAACTTTTGAAATGTTTTCAGTTTCATTCCGATCGTGCGTTATCTTTTCTTTTCGATACTGATTAAGTAATCTGATGGACTGTGAATGTCCTTTGTTTTCGCCCTTTTGTAATAGCTTAATGGCGGTATTTATGTCCCTTTCTACTAATTCACCTTGATAATAGATGATCGCTAACTCTTTAATCGCACCAGTATGTCCAGCATCAACACCTTTGCTAAACCAAATAATTGCATCAGTCTTGGGTAGATTGTATTTTTCGGCTAGATGCATTCGGCCCAATGAGGTAGCTGCACCTCCGTGGCCACTGTTGGCAGACGTTTTCAAAAGAATAATGGCTTCTTTGTGGTGACGCTCTTCATCAATTATTAAAAGCAATTTTGCAAGATCGTGTTTAGCACCAATATTATCTAGGTCACTAGCACGTCTAAACCAAAAAACGGATTTTTCCAAATTGGTGTACTCAGGTAAATGGATATTACTTATGCCATCTCGGTAAAGCCTGCCTAGGGTTTTTGCAGCGCTGGCTTTACCACGCCCCACGTCTAGTTCAAGGTTTTCTACCGCAAACTTAATTAAAGTGGCGGCATATTCAATATCGCGTTTTACGCCAAAATTTCCGCTGCTAATTATTTGAGCATGTTTTAAAGCTGCAATGGTAATACCGTCATGGGTTGCCATTTCGTAATAGTAGATGGCTTTGTCCAGGTCTTGAGAGACACCGATTCCTTTCTCATAATGTGTGCCCAGTGAAACAGCCGCCTTTAAGTAATTCCATTTAATGGATTTTTTAAACCACTCAACAGCAATGGTATTACAGTCGGGACCCGATGATTTTTGATAGAGCTTCCCAAGTTGATAAGCTGTTTCTCCTCTATTAGAAAAATCATATTCAACAGCATTAAGTAAATGCCAGCGAGCTTTGATTAAGTCCGGTTTAACACCCCAGCCCTTGGTATAAACCTTCGCCAAATAAAACATCGCGTCGGGATAACCTTGAATTGCATATTTTTCAAATATTCTGGCTGACTCGAGTAAATCACCTTGTTTTTGTAAATTCTTGGCTAGTGTCAACTGCTTCATGACAAAGGGCTGAATTGGCGACGGCTTGCCTTTTCCGTCTAAATGATGATCGTAAATAATATAAGTAATTAAAACACCGATAATCACCAGTAAAAAGGCAATCATTAATTTTAATTGTCTCTCGTTATTGACATATATCGCAATTGAATTACCCATGATTTTTTCTCCATATTCTACAACTGACACCTTCTAATACCGTTGTTCTATTATCAGATGTTTGTTGGTTAATTTCTTTATCACTAATAGGGCACGCGATATTTTCTCTGCGTTTATGAGCTTGTTTACTGGCTGTTTTATCGCTGTCCAGTATCTGAATTAACTCGCCTATAATCGACTTGGCCAATTTATAATTAAAATGGTAAGCGTCGTTAAAGTTATCGAGGTTTTGAGTCACAGGGTTGTTAAAATCAAAATCGATCACAGGTGCGATTTGAGATAAATCAACTCGTAGTTTGTGGTTTGCTTCTGAGTAACCATAGTTTGTAATTTGCTGCTGCATTTCTGCAATGGTGGGGGGAATGAAGAAGATTAATTTAACCCCATTGGTATCGCACCAAAGGGCTATTTCAATAAGTTTTTGCCAATAGTCATTGGAGAAGTTAAATGTTTCCCAGTCGGACTTTGCATTTTTCCTTACCTGCTTCTCAAAGCTGGGTGGCAGTTGGCGATCTAAGGAAATATGTGGCCATAGATGTTGCCAAATATTGGCCATGACAGCAGCCTGATTACTGGTGGCCGCCAGAGGATTATTCTTGGCCGCAGAAGATTTGTTCTTAGCCGAAGCCGTTGCTTTACTCTTGGCCGTAGCTGCAGATTTACCTTTAGCCGCAGCCATGGCCCTAATTGGGAGGGGGGCTGACTCGGTAATAATAGGTAATGTGCATTCCGCACAGTACTTAGGGTCTAATAGTGACTTAAGATGTTTGTCCTCTTCATCATTAAATTCAGCTGCATGCGCGCTAGAAATAAACGTTATAGGGAATGTCCTTATGCGTTGGGCTAATAACGATAATTGTTCTGGGTATTGCTTTTTGACATGCTTCCAGCTCATTTGAGTAATAAAGCCATTTGAATAATATTGCAATGGATTCTCTGCTAAAGAAATGGCTTCGGGGACACGGTTCATGCCGTTTTTATAGTGAGGAGATAGACTTCTAAGTTGAATGCCTAAGACGATATTTTTTATTGCCTTGTTAGACTTTACATGTTGGAAAGTATCATATATCTCATCTATGGTGGCACCGCCATAAGCGAAGTTATAGGCATTACTAAGCTCCAATTGATGCCAATATTTGTCTTTTAGGGCGAGAGCTCGACTATCACCAAGAATTAAAGTATCAGCGGTTTTTTTAGGATGATTAATCATTTTCCATAAAGGGTAATGGGATTTTAAACTTAGTTTTTCCTTTTTTATATTTAGATCAAACATTTTATTCATATTATAAGGGTCCACTACATAGTTCAAAACCACAGGGGACAAACCAAGTACAAATCCGAGTGATATTATCAGTACATAAAATAGGCCCTTTGAATTAGCGACTTCGGACTTAACAAATCTCGAAAAATGTTTTATGACCGTAAGCGCTTTACTTTTAGACACATATACAACGACAGGATAATATTTCATTGGAAACCTCCCAGTAAATCTACAATCAGTTGGTAGGAAGGGGTTTCAATAAACCCCGCGTAATGTAATGTCACAATAAAGAGTGTCATGACAGCAATGGTTGTACACCAACTTGCCATGGTGTTTCGGTATAATTCGAGCCAATAATTTTCACCATCTTTTGAAGATTGGTTGCCTCGATTTGACCATTTTTGTTTAGATAATCTGAATATGCAGTAGACCTTTACCGAGGCATTAATTAGCTGATTTAAATACAATATAGCCGGGTAGCTTATTTGAATTTGGCGAGAATAAGCGAATAAAAATAAAGATAAAAACATGCGGCTAATAGCAATAAATATCAGGTAAGCAATGACGTAAGAAAGACCTTGAACAAACGACGCACAGACAGCCAAAACAGGACTTAATAACATAGTCCACATGGAAATTTTTTGGTCAACTAAACACCACCAAATAAACCAGGGCATGTTATTGGGACCTAGCTTTGTGGCACGAGTACCATTTCTCAGCATATTGCCCGACCAACGCCTAAAGTTTTGAACCATTCTTTCCATGCCGGAACCTTCAATGACCTCTACTGTGTAGCCAAGTGCATCGGGAACATAGAGCATATGAGAGTGATTTTTTAACATGTAATACCAGGTACTTTTGTCATCGCCAGAGAGAAAACGAAAGTCTCCCCATAACCAGTGACTAAGATGGTCCGCTTCTAATAAGCGAATAAATTCAAGTTTAAGTAAATGATTGGCTCTAAAAACAGACATTCTTCCGGTAAGGGTAAGGACGCGATTGGACAAAGCATGAGATTGCATGGCGAGCCTTCTTTGGGCAAAACGCATTTTTAGCCAGGTTTCAATCCAACGGGGACCAATGCAAATCACCTCTTCATCTGTGGTGCAGGCCTGTAAATTTGGATATAGATTAAATAGAGGCATACAGCGGCTAATGGCACCACGGGAGAGAATAAAATCTCCGTCCATAAACACCACTAGGTCATCTTTATCGACGGGTTTTCTCGACATTGCACGTAGAACTAATCCAATGGCAGCACGCTTACCTGAAACATTCTGTCTGACAATACGCAGGGTGACATCCAGGTTTGGCGCTTCACGATGCAGCTGATCTTGCACGATGTCTTCATCAAAGCGTACTGAAGAACCCAACCAAATAGTGCCTGGTACACCAGAGTCTTTGATCTCAGTTAACATGGATCGAATCACTTTTTCGGTAATTTCACGATGCTCCATATAGGTAGTCATCATGAAATGTATATGTTTAGGGCGCCAACCTTTTTGCCAAATTTCCTGACCGGCCTTTTTCATTTTTGGATAAACAATCTTTCCATATATCAGAGCGCGTATGGCATGGGTAAACCACCACCCGTAACGCCAAATACCTAATGAGCCAATAATAAATGTTACTTGTTTAATTTCTTGATCCCAAATGGTATTTGGAAGGGTAAGTACAGCTAATAAGCAACAAGAAAAATACAATCCAATATTGTATAAATGCTTTGGAGTCCATTTTTTAAATCCTGTAGGCCATTGTGTTGGGTCGTCAACATGAGGAATATTTTCATATTGAATTTCAGGAGCTCGGTTAGATTGAGTCATACTTACCTCCATCAGTTTGCTTAAACAATATATTTTGGGCACGAGGTGGTCGTGCGGTCACATTGCTGGGGCTGTGATTTTTCCCTGTTGATCTATTGTGGGTTGCTTGTGAAAACATAGAACTGGTTGAACGCTTCTTAAATATAACTACCGCAGGTAAACCTGAATTAAGTAACGCTTGAATTTCTGGGTTGGCTTGCAGTATTAATACCACTAATGCCGTGCGCTTAGTGGGGCTTTTCCAATCGTAAGAAGCATTGTTTTTGTCGAGAAATGCAGAACTTCTATCGATCTTTTCTACCATGGCAGGCAGTTCAATATTAAGGGCTGGAATAAAAACATTGGCTTCATCATACAAACCTACATGTAATACTTCATCCTGGGTTAAGTACGAACTCACCGTGATATTTTCCAGAGCTTGGATCATTAATATTGGTTCATTTTTAGAAACTTTAGAGTTCTCCATTTGAAACAAATTCATTATCTTTCCTTTATACGGCGCTCTTATCACTTGTGAATCTAATTGGCTCACCAGCATTTCTAATTGTTTGTTTTCCAGTAATAGGTTTTGGTAGAGCGTTTGTAATTTAGTCGCTTCCATATCTAGATCGACCGCAAATTCTTTATGATTAAAGTGACGTCTTTCTGAAACTGTCTCCATGGCGACTGATTGAGCGTATTTAGCTTCTAACTCTTCTAACTGGTAGGCAACTTTAGTTTGATGCTGGATAACATCGTCAAGTTGTTTTCGGGTGGCTGAATCGTATTTCGCCAAGGTATGATATCTTACAAAGTTTTTATCTGCGGCCTTGAGTTCTTGCTGTTTACTGGCTAATTGCGCTTTTAGTATTTTTTCTTCGGTTCTAGTTACCAATTGATATAGTTTCATGCGCTCTTGTTCAATGTGATATATTTTTTTTGCCTGACTTAATTTATTTTCAGCTGCCTGTATACGTACTTTCCGATTGTTTATCTTTTGAGTGAGCACCGTATTTTCAATGCGAAATATCTCATCTCCTTTATTAAAATGATTGCCGACTTTAAACGTAGTAGGTTTAATAAATCCTTCTGCAGGCATTCTTAGGGTATTAATTTTAGGGGTGATAACTGATGTTTGGATTTCCATTCTAAAAAAATTGCTATAAATGATGGTGCCTAAATAGGCGAATATAAATAGTCCAAAACCGATATATAAAACCGTCATTAAGATAGTTTTTAATGGCAGGCGGCTAATTGGAATTTCTTCAGCTGGATTTGGCGTTGGTGAAGTAGAAATAGGGGTGACTGGCACATCGATACGGCAAATCATATCGTCAACGGTTGCCATTTTCCCTCTGATTAAATCGTCAGCAAAATGATTCATTAAGTCAAAGGAGCGTTCAGATAAGTCGCTAAATTCTAAAAAGAGAGAGCCTGTGCTTTTATCTACCCTAATAACCCTTGCTGTAGCCTTAAATGATATGTCGTATCCCTGAAATGGGAGGTCTAACGTAAGTGATATTTCATCCGCTATTTTATAATCGGTATGGGGGCAGTCATGGATGCATAAACCACTTAAGCTCCAGTCTTTAGCCAATACAGGAGTGCCCCCTTCTATACTGACGTAAAGAGGAGCGGACAATCTATGATTCCTGCGTTGGCAAGGTTTTTCCCTTACAATTTTCATAAATACACCTCGTGGTATGTGTAATTTGCAAGGGCCATACCATTACTAAAAGGTGTTATTTATCAATAGGTTAGGGGGGTGGCAGGAGGGATTTCCGTAACAACGTTAACATGATTCGCAAATTGCAAATTACGAATTGCAAATTGCAAATTGCAGATTGGAAGGTGTTTTCAGGTTAATTGATGATTCAATTAGAGCACCGCTTTAAGTCTATTGTTTTCTTGATGAACCGATAAAAGGATTTCAGGGCCAACAGCATCTTGGGTAGGGGTTGGAGCAATAATGACTTTATTTAAGGTGATAGGTTTCTGTATTTAATGCGAGGAAATTTTACTCATCATAAGGTCTTGGGGGATTACTGTGTAGAAGTGAACTTCATTTTGGGTTTAATTACCTGCACCACGCCAATATTTGCCCGTGAGTTTGGCCCTAGCGGTAAATCCAGTCGCCACCAATCAAGGGCATCTTTACAGTTAAAGGCATCACTGTGGCGGGCACGAATGTAGTAGTTACCCTCCAGATTGGGAATACTCAGCTCCACGCTGGCTTTTTTCCATTTTGAGCGCCCGGAAGAATTATGTAGGCAAAGTTGCGCGCTGTGCTGAAAGTCGAGACCAATGAGCAGCTGGTTTAATGACCGCTTGCAGTGTCGGCAATGAAACTTGTATTCAAACTCCATTTTAACCTTACCGCCATGTTGGATGCTAAGTTGATTCCTTTTACCCTCTAGGCGGACATTTCTTAGGGTAAAGACTGCGCCCTGTTTATCGTTAAAAATAAGCTCATGAGTAAGAGGTTGGGTATCGAAGTTCCCCTGTAGGCTGGGTAAGGGCGGTTGGGCTAAAAGAGGTAAGCTTATGAATAAAATTAAAATAGGCCAAGGCATCGTGGTCGACCTTAAAAAGGTTGTAAATAATATATCATGACTAAATTAATCTTCCTCATGCCTGATGGTAATGCAAATTATCGGGTTAATTTAAATATATGTAAAACCTAACAGTTTTCTAAAACAGTTTTTTTCCAGCTATGATACCAGTGGATGAGCTCGTCCTTGGGTTTTGGCTTTGTGAATAGATATCCTTGCAGAAGAATTAGCGCTTTAAATTTCAAAAAATATTCCATTTCTTCAATAGTTTCTATGCCTTCTGCAACCAGGTCTATTCCGAGCTTGCTGGTGAGATCAATGAGTGAATTCACCACCACTTGTGAGAATTCATCATCATAAATTCCGGTTACCAGGCACCGATCAATTTTCACCTCGGTAAACGGCAGGTTTAACAACTGACCCACATTGGTAAAACCGGTGCCAAAATCATCTAGGGATATGCCATAGCCTTTTATTCTGAAACGGTTAAGAGTTTCCAGTTGTTTGTCGGTTTTAAGGGCGTGTTGTTCGGTGACTTCTATGGTGATTTTTTCAGCAGTGATATCACTGTCTGCAATGGCGGCATCAAATTTATCAGGAAAGCTTAGGTCTTCAAGTTGAAGCGCTGAGATATTGATGGCCAGTGTGAAAAAGTCGCCTATTTCCGACTCCAGTTCTGGGTATTCGTTTATGGCAGTCTTTAATAAATCGAAGGTGATGACGTCTATAAGCTGGTTGTCCTCGGCCACAGAAATAAAATTGGCTGGAGCTATGGCGCCACCGCTGCCAGGAGCATCAATTCTTGCCAGTAGTTCAATACTGTGAATCTGGTTGCTATTAAGGTTGACCTTGGGCTGGTAATAGGGGATCAAGCGCTTGTTTTCAATGGATTGTTTAATTTCATCGGCATTTAGCATGCTTATAGCTGGGGCGCTATGTTCACTAAAGGCATTATATTTCTCGAGGATGCTGGCCATTTGCCGGACATCAAAGGGTTTCTTTAGGTTGCCAATTAGGTGCACTTTATTTTTCTTGGCTATTTCTGAGGCCAGGTTTATCACGCGTCGTTCCATTTGTGATGCAATGACAACCCCTCCGCTAAATTGTGTCGCCCCCAGTTCTCGAATGAGCGCCATGCCATCCATCTCAGGCATATTGAGGTCAACAAAAATAAGAGAGTAATGATTCTGTTTTCGCTTAATTAAGTCCAAGGCTTTTGCGCCGTTTTCACAAAAGGTGATGTCCGACTTATTTAATTGATTTAAAATTTTCATCATGACCAATCGTATGGACTTGGAGTCATCCACCACCATGATGGGGTAGTCAATATTTTCCATGGAACTACTCATGATAATCATTCTTTTATTAAGCATAGGTGTCTGAAATGACTTTATTAAATGCAAGATAGAACTTTAAGTTATTACTTTTAATTTGAAACAGGTTTCCTCATATAAGTGATGGCTCTATATATTTTAAGGGCAGTCTGCCTATATTGGCAAAGCAGGCATGGCTAGACTGTGTTGTTGAATTCCCTCATTTTTAAGGTTGGCGATATTTCTTAGCAGCCTGCTAGACTTTAATAGGGATAGAAATATATGGAAGATTATGAAACCAACTCTGGTCTTGGTGGACGATGAGGTCAACATACTTGAGTCACTTAAGCGTTGCCTAAGGTCGGTGGACGCGAATATAGAGTGTTTCAGTTCCCCCATAGAAGCTTTGCAATATTGCCAGGATAATAATCCCATCCTGGTAATTTCTGATCAACGCATGCCCTTATTGCAGGGTTCTGAACTATTTACCGAGATAAAGCAGTTTAATAAAAATTGTCAGTGCTTTTTATTGTCGGCTTATCATGATTTTGACGACATTACATTGGCGTTTAACCAGGGCGTAATTGACCGTTATATTGCCAAACCCTGGGATATTAAAGAAATTCGCTATCACGTAAGCCAGGTTTTATCTCAAGAGAAGAGTGTTGCCAAAAGTTCAAATCAGGATCAGTTTCATGGCATCATTGCTCAATCTAAAAAAATGTATGAGGTATTTGATTATGTGCGCCGAGCTGCCAGCAGTAATGTGCCCATTTTTATCCATGGTGAAACCGGTACCGGTAAGGAGTTAATAGCCAAGGCCTGTCATGCTGAAAGTTATCGTAATGATCATCCTTTCATTGCCGTGAACTGTGCCAATTTTAGTGAACACCTCATGGAATCCCAATTATTTGGCCATAAAAAAGGGTCGTTTACCGGGGCGGTGGGAGATCAAGGCGGTATGTTCCATGCGGCCGAAGGTGGTACCTTATTTTTAGATGAAGTCACTACTATCCCTTTGGTTTTGCAGTCTAAATTACTACGGGTTATGCAAGAGCGTGAATACAGCCCCCTGGGTAGCCATAAGGTGGAAAAGTTTAATGCGCAAATTATTACCGCCAGTTCTCAAACCCTAAGCAGTGCCGTTGAAAGGGGCGAATTTAGAGAAGACCTATTTTATCGCTTAAATGTTATTTACATTCACCTGCCGCCATTAAGGGAGAGGGAGAAAGATATTCAGTTGATTAGCGATCACTATTTAAAAAAATACAGTAAAGAAGTGGATAAACCATTCCATGGTTTTAGTCCAGACGCCATAGAATTAATGCATGAGTACCGTTGGCCTGGAAATATTCGCCAATTGGAAAACCTTATTCACAGCCTGGTTATTTTAAACGATGGCCCGCAAATTACAGGCAAAATTTTAGGCGCTGGTTTGCAAGATAATACCCGCAATGCATTACCAATTGATACGATTGAAGCACCGCTTCTGGGTCAAGCTAGTAAAGACGAAATTGAACAAGTACAAGAACAAAGCCCTAGGGAAAATGCACTGACAACCGCCACTGAAATTAAGCCGTTGTGGTTAATGGAAAAAGAATTCATAGAAAATGCCATAAGCCAGTGTGCTGGTAACATTACCAAGGCGGCGGTATTGTTGGAAATTAGCCCATCAACTATTTACCGTAAACAACAATCTTGGAAGAAATAAGCTTATTTATACCTTTTGGCTGAGCCTTTCAATTTGCTCGTTTAAGCAAATAATCTGCTGTTGCTGATCATGTACTAATTTTTTGAGCTGAAAAATCTCTTCACTTTCTTGCATGTTTTGGCGGTTATCTGTGCTGGATGCTGGCAAGTGATCTTTCACCACTTGTTTTAAGGTGTCATTGTCCCAGGGTTTGCTAATAAACTGGTTGATATCCCCTTTATTAATGGCTTTTACTACCGACTCTAGATCGGCAAAGCCAGACATAATCATGCGGCTGATACTGGGGTACTTAAATTTTACCTGCTCAAGGAATTCAGCTCCATCAAAGTTAGGCATGCGCATATCGGAAATGACAATATCTACTTTTTCTGTATTTAAAAGTTCCAGGCCTTCCTCGGCACTGGATGCGGTGAGCAGTTGGTACTCTTCGTTGCGCAATAAACGTTTTAGGGTACTTAAAATACTGATTTCGTCATCTACAAATAATACAGTTTTATCTTTCACCAGATTTCCCCATGTCTTTTTGGATTAAAACACTGGGCACAGGCAGCAGTACCGTAAAGCAGCTGCCCTGACCTGGTTGACTATCGACTCTTAGCTCCCCTGAGTATTTCTGAACAATGCTGTGGGAGATAGACAAACCCAAACCGGTGCCCTTGCCTGGCTCTTTTGTAGTGAAGAAGGGGTCGAATATTTTTGAGAGGTGGCCGTCCTCAATACCACAACCGCTGTCTTTCACTTCTATCTTTATATTGGAATCCATTAATTCACAGGTGAGCGTAATATCCCCCTGTACGTCAATAGCATCGGCGGCGTTTACCAAAAGATTCATGATCACCTGACAAAGTTCTCCCGGATGACAGACGTAACTTGGCAAGGGAGATAAACTTTTATTAACACAGCACTTGTATTTAATATGGTTACTGGCAAGTCGTAGCGCTGGGTCTATAACCTGATGGACCAGCTCAATGTTTAGTGGTTTCTTGGTATCAACCCTAGAAAAACTCTTAAGGTCATTCACTATATTTTGAATGCGTTGCGAGCCATTAAGAGAATCATCTATGAGTTTATCAAGATCAATTAGAACATCGTCAAGATTAATGTCTTCGCGTTTTTGTTTTAATGCACTGGCCTTCTCAGTTATATTTTCATGATTTTCGTTAATTAAATCTATTTCAAGTAACTGATAGGCATGAAGGAAATTTTTAATTTCATCACAATATTCCTTTAACACTTCGATATTACCTGAAATAAAACTTACAGGGTTATTAATCTCATGGGCAACCCCTGCCGCTAAGTGCCCTATGGATGACAGTTTTTCTGAGTGCACCAGTTGGTTGCGAGTCTTATTAAGTTCATCGATATTATTCTTTAATAAACGATTTTGATCTTCGATTTTTTGGGTGCGGCTAATGACGCGCTCTTCAAGTTTTTCAAGTTTTAAATGAGCGTCTTTGGCAAGGTTCCATTTGCTTACCATGGCCCAGGCCATTTGCAATACTTCAATGGAATCAAACGGTTTTTTAAGGATTAATAGTTTGTCGTTATGACCGAGCTTCTGAGTAATATCGAGCCAGGAATAATCAGAATAGGCAGAACAGATAACCGCCTGTAAATTACCATCTAGTTCCCATAGCTTTTCAATGGTTTCAATGCCATCCCAACCAGGGGGCATGCGAATATCTACAAAGGCCATGGCAAAAGGATTGTTTTCCTCAAGAGAGGTCTTTACCAGTTTTAAGGCTTCTTCACCCTGCAGGGCAAAAGACAGTTCGAAATTTTGCTGAGTACTAACAGGCGTAGACTCTGAGAATAAGCTGGATTCCAGTTCATCGAGGTGGTCTTGTTGTTGATTATTAACACAAAGGATTTTTCTAAAATCCTCATGGATGGCTTTGTTATCATCAATGATGAGTATGCGTTTGTTTTTTACTTGATTGTCTTCCACAAGATGGGGCTGGATCATGGCTTATTTCCTAATCTGATGGATAGTGGCGGATTTAGGCGCGTTGTCTTTGGGGATGATCAATATAAATTTGGCACCTAGCTTGTGGCCGGCACTGTGTACTGTGAGTTTTCCGCCCATTTCCTTAGCAGTGAGTGCACAGCTGTGTAAACCAAAACCGTGGCCGGTTTTTTTAGTGGTGAAGCCATAACTAAATATTTTTTTGTTTTGATCTTCGCTAATGCCAATGCCGTTGTCTTGTACAGTGAGTTCTATGCTGTTCTCATTAAGACTACGGATTCTCAATATAATGGTGGGGTTTTTATTTTTACTTTGCAGTATGGCATCCTTGGCATTGGTAATTAAATTAACCAGTATCTGCATTATTTTAAACTTCTCAATGTTCACGTCCTTAATGTCTTCGAACTCTTTAATGATATTAAAATTATACTGGTCGATAATATCGCGATTAATATTAATGGCATCTTCTATCAAGTCGGAGAGAGTGGCCCATTCATAAGAGCTTGAAGTACTGGCAAACTGCTGCTGGGATGAAATTATTTCTTCAATATGATTGATATTATTATTAAGTAGAGTCACCTCTTTCATGGTTATTTCTCGTTCTTGATCAATTCTTGATGCCAGACTATTGAGGTATTCCGGAATCATTTGAACCTTGTCTTTATCATTAAAGAACTCTTCTTTATTGGACATAATATCGGCGAGCTTATTGATACCCTTAATGCGGGAGTTTTGCAGGGTGTCGGATATTAAGTTGGTTGAAATGTGAACCGAATTTAGAATGTTACCCACATTATGTAATATGGAGGTGGCAATCTCAGCCACTCCCACTTTGCGCGAAGCACTTAGTAAACGCTGATTTAAGCGCTTTACATTTTTTTCATTCTCTACCCGTTTACTGCTGTCGTGTATGGCCAATACAAAAAAGGTTTTTTTTTGCTGAGTGGCACTGGTGATTAATAGCTCTATAGATTTGTTGTTGCCTTTTATAGTAATTATGTTTTTTTCCTGTCGTGTGCCTACTAGTTTATTGATGCTAGAAAAATCAGTGTAGAAATTTGTCAGCAGGTTATTGATGCTTTTTCCCAGCGTTTTCTTTTTGTTAGTATCAAATAATTGGTAAGTGGCACTATTACAGTTGCGTATGATGCCTTGATTATCCATAGTAATAATTGCATCTTTGATAGAATCCATAATGGTGGATAAATAGTTCTTGTCGCGGATAGATTTTATGCTTGCCTGGTTGGATTGTTCAATTTGCTGTTGTAGCGATACCGCATATTTTTGCAGGCTACGACTTAACTCCACCACTTCTTGTGGACCTTTTTTTAATGTGAAGTTTTGAAAGGTTTGTTGTTCATCTGGGGTTAACTCCAGGTTGCGATTAGCTTTTGAATTTAAATATTCCAATGGCTTAAGGCTGGATATGCTGGCCAAGCGCCAGGCCCAGAAAACCAAAAGTAGATACAATATGATGGCAAAAGTGATTATGATGGGCAGGTTATCTTTATCTTTTTGTAATTGTTTTTCGCTGTGGCTCCCTATTTGTTCATACTGAGAATGCAAATCATTGAGCAATAAAATAACCTCACCGGAAATGGTATCTGCTTTTAACAGGTTGTTGTTCCATGTTTTTCCTTGAGTCCCCAATAATCGGGAAGAGGTTTTAATGATGGCGGCTATATTAGCTATCTTTTGGTACAGGGATTGTCGGGTTTGGGAAATTTCCCGGGTTAACTGACTGAAGTCTTGTTCATAACCAGATTGCCCAGCCTGCTGAGAGTTATTCTCTTGTAATTTAAACATGTTCAGTAATTGTTTGGATTGAACACTGATACCGTTTTCTAAATAGGAGTCTTGCTGGCTAAAAAATAAATCGATGGTCACAAACCATTGCGATAACATGAGCTTTTGATGTTCTATATCTCTTAGGTGAAGGCGGTTATCGGTATGAATTTCCTGGTTTTTTTGCAGCTGGTAAGATTTCACACCAATTACTAGGCTCGTGCACAGGCCACCTAAAACACAGGCCAGTACCACTAGCATAGATTGTTGCGCTATCTTCATTTTTAATCCATTTGAAGGTCTGTTAAATCAGACTTCCACGCTTGTTCGGTAATGAGCAGTGTTTTAAGCCCAGATTGAATCACCACAGAGGCCAGTTGCAGGGCGTCTTTGTCGGTAAATAAGGGCTGCGCGTGTTCGGCAAATGGTTGCATCATTAGTGTCTTCATGGCGCTAAAATTACGACCGGTTAACTGGCTTTTAAATTCTGGAGTTTCAATAAAATGGCGACTGGGGTTACGCGCTCGCTGAAAGTTAAAATCATGAATACTAAGGTCTAAATTTAATGCCCAGGCCACTTCCACTAAACCCCATTGACTTTTTTCAGAGCGAACATGCACATACCCTAATTCTTTACCATCTTGCAAAGCCACATACAGGGTATGCCGCCCCATCTCTGAAAAGTGTAGACTCATATTAGGTAAATGATTAATCACATGGTTGCGGGTGGTTTCGTTGACGGTTCGCACGATGGATCGAAAAGAAGTGGCCTCAGGGTACAATTGGTAGATGCTGGTAACCGGGTCTCGTAAGGCACAAAATGCTTCTGCGCGGCTATTCGTTGGTAGAATGAGAGTTAATAAAGTTAAAACAGTTGAGTATAAAACTAAGGTTTTCAATATGTTCTCCTTATAAGGAATAAAATCGTCTCAAATATTAGAGAGCCAGCTAAAAACGGTAGCGAATCTGTGCGCTTAAAATCTTTTGTTTAGATTGACCATTAAAAACCTGATCATCCCATTTGTACTGGGCACTCAGATCCCATTTTCTGACAAAATCCAACTGCAGACCCAGGGCATAACCTTGGCGAATTTCAGTTTGGCTCGAGATTCTTTTGGTAATGTGAAATGTTTGCAAATAAGCTCGGGTAATTTCCCTGGGGCCACGCCAATTTAGCTCCATCATCACACGGCGAATATCATTGCCGTTATCATCTCCCCAATCCAACTGCCCCAATAGGCCATAAAGCCCCCAGTAATGCTGAATATCCAGAGCCACTCGGCGACGGGTGATGGACTCTAAACTGGATTCAGATACAGAGACTCCCATCACCTGATTATGATCTCGATGGCTACCGATTCGTGCAGCGTATATATGGCTGTCTTTATTGCTGGTGAGTTCTTGTCCTGTGCCACTGGTGGCACTGATTTCATATTCAAGCCATTGCATTTGCTTGTTTAAACTCATGCCCCAATCGGCTTTTAAACCCAATGCAGCCCCTTGTTGAAAGCCGTACAGGGTGCCATTGGTGTTAATTGTATGTTCTAAGCCATAGGGCAGTTCAATATGACCCAGCTTGATGTTGGGCAAGGTTTTCCCAGTGGGGGTGAAATTAAAACTAAAAATTCGATAAACCAGTTGTTCATCATCTTTATCCTTAAAAAAACCAGGGTGCTGAATCTGGTTATCAAGCTTGGTCATATAAGCCTGCAATATAAGGGTGCCCACATCGCCATTCTCATTACTGAAAACCTTATGTAAATCCATGCCCACTATATGGCTGCTACCGGTTTGATTTTGCGATTGGTAATCCACCACCCTGGAACTCACATCCACAGAGGCCCGTAAATTTTGTTGTATGTTATCCATGGCCATGACTGGGGACATAATGCTAATAAAAAGCATGGACCCAAAGGTTTTTTGCAAATAGGTGATTCCACTAGGTTTAGTCATTTGATATCTCGTAATGGCACGTAAGACACTAATGTCACAAATGTCTCATGAATTGCCGGGCCTTGGAAATACCGCTTTTTTATACTAAATACAGTGCTAATTCTTAACTGCTTCTACATATTGTTAATCGATATTTAACAGTGTTTTCTAATGAAATTTAGAGATATGTTCTATTTAGCAAATTGAAGACTATCGGGAAGTTAAAACAGTTAACTTAAATAAGTGCGGTTTTAATTGAGTGTTTGAAAGTAGAGGGCAAGCAAAGGTGGGTAAGTAAAAATGGAGGAGTCATTATTATTCACGGAATCTAATCTTTACTTTTTTCATCTTCTTCGGCTTCAATAGGCAACATGATTGTAAATACAGTGCCTTGGTTGAGTTGGCTGGCCACGCTTAAAATTCCCCCATGTTTTTCAATAATATTATGGGAAATGGACAAACCTAGGCCAGTGCCTTTACCCACCTCTTTAGTGGTGAAAAACGGGTCGAATAATCGCAGTAGGTCTTTCTCTTTGATGCCACTGCCGTTATCACTGACTTGAATTTGAATGTAGTCCTGCATGTATTCACTGGTTATGGTGACTTCTCCTCTGTCCTCGATGGCATCACTGGCATTCACCAGTAAATTTAGAATTACCTGGCTTAACTCACCCGAATTACAAAGGTACTTGGGCAAGGGCTTGAGCGTCTTTTTTAATGTGCATTTGTATTTTAATTCGTTTGATACCAGGCGTAGCGCTGTTTCAATGACCTCTTCGTTTAAGTCCACCGTTTTTTTCTCGACACTGTCTACCCGTGAGAAATTCTTTAAATCTTTCACTATGCCTTGTATGCGCCGAGTTCCGTCCAAAGAATCCTTAATAAGCTCATGCATATCATTTAGCAGGTAATCCATGTCGTGTTTTTGCTTGAACTGTTGAATCTCTTGGCATTTATCTTTTATTTTGTCTTTATTATTTTCAGCTAATAATTCATCTAGCTGCTTGTATAAATCAAACAGTGCGATAATGTCCTCTTTGTAATCTTTTAATACTTCAATATTACCCATAACAAATCCGGTGGGATTATTTATCTCATGGGCCACGCCAGCCGCAAGCTGACCCACGGAGGCTAATTTTTCGCTATGCAGCAGTTGCTGTTGATGTTCTACCAGGCGATCATTTAGTTCTTGCAAGCTCTCCTTGGCATTTTGTAGCGAGGCTTCTCTGCGGGTAACCTTTGATATCATGGTTTTAAAGTGATATTCCAGTTCAGCCAATTCATAAAACTGATACTTAAACTGATTACCTGGGTCTATCAGGCTTATTTCTTTTCCTTCGGCCAGGTCATTGGTAAAATTTCTCAGTCTTAGCAATGGCATGATTAAAAATAGCTGTCCCAGTTTGTAAGAGACCAGAACAATAAAAAACCAAATAAAGGCTAACCAAATAACCAGTTCAATCAGCAGGCTACGGCGTGAATCCAGTAAGGTCTTTTCATTGGTATTAAAACCCAGTTCAATGCCGATTTTTTTAAGAGGAATATAGTTTTCTATGGCTTGTTCTTGACTGCCTAAATCAAAAACAATCTTGCCACTTTTTATAAACTGAATCCTGTGTTGCTTGCTGTGTTCTTCTAAAGCTAGGGTTTTAATGACACTGCTAAGCGCAATGTCTGCCTGTACAAAGCCTTCTATAATATTTTGATAATAGATCGGTGTAATTAACCGAATGTGTATCTCTTCTGTACTGCTATTTATGAAGTTAAACCATGGCCGATTATTGCTTTTAGGAAGTTCAATTAAGCTCTGGGCTGTGGTATTTAATTGTTGGGTGCTGTAGATAATGTCCCCCGCATAGTCGCGCAAGGTTAACGGGACCTTGTCGCCTAACAAGGTGAGTTCATTCATAAAATCTTCAATGCTGCCGAGGTGAGCTTTAGGTTGCATGGCAGATTGCACCATAATTGGGAAGTTGGCGTAATCAGCTAATACCTTGTTTCTTAGAATTATGTAGCTTTCAAACTCACGGCTAATGCCTTGCATTTCTTGTTGTATAAAGTCCTGGCGATTTTCCCGCACCAAAGAATCCACTTGGAAAAAAACCACCACGCAAAT
>ERZ1027231.117-NODE-117-length-42394-cov-21.299960_pt1 | contig 42394 bp, 34 predicted proteins | sample MGYA00520866_ERZ1027231 | MGnify/ENA primary metagenome ERZ1027231 (study PRJEB33311, sample SAMEA4378411) | marine metagenome | biome: Marine biome; feature: Fjord; material: Water | collected 2014-07-20T08:00:00Z/2014-07-... | depth 75 m ...
CGATGGCGGTGGCGGAATCAAAACCGCTGTCGAAATTTAACTGGATGGTGGAAGCCGAACCTGTGACCGTGCAATTGCCGTTGCCAGCTGTGGTGGTGGCGCTGGAGACAGGACAGGCAGCAGAAAAAACCAGAGAGCTAAATAACAGGAAATTCAGTAACAGGGTGAATCTAACAAGCGCCATAACTGCCTCAAATCCAGAGTGCTTTATTTATAGCTTATGCCTATTTTTTAAATTGACCCAGTGCACAAGTCTGAGTTTGAGCGGTTAATCCCATTAATGGTGGTTTTTAAAATATTTAAATTTAAAAAATATTTTCTTTAAACTTTAAAAGAATATGAACTGGAATAAATATTAAAGCAGACAAAAACTAACCCTGGCCAACCCTACGTCTAAGTGTTATGAATATTAATAAACCTAGCAATAAATAAAAGTTTATTGTGCCGCCACCACTTGAGGACGTTTGGCTACTTTCATCATTTTCGGTGTTGCTATCGTTGTTACTATTAACGTCGACGGAAACACCGTTGGCTTGCAACAACACTTCAAAGTGCTGGCTTTCATGAGTATCACTTACATCCAGACTGCTGCTTTGGGAATTAATTTGCTGAAAATCCATGCTCAATAAGGTGAATTGGCCTAGGTCGACTTCATGGCTAAAACTAGCTTGCTGAGCATTCATAACGGTGATGTTTATATTTACAGGATCGGTATTTAAAAAACGTAACAGCGCAGTGGGGTGATTGATCGTGAAGTCTTGATCGGAATTGACGCTAATAATACCCGACAAAATAATAGGGTCTTCCATGGCTTCAAGCATAACAATATGTTCACTGGTGTCACTGAATATGGACAAGGTGACAGGGCTAAAATGGCTGGCGGCTATGGTGAGTTCATAGGCTTGTTCATCAATGGGCAATACCAGGTAGAATTGGCCGTTGTTATCGGCGACATATTCATAAGACAAGTTAAAACTGTTTAAGGTGCTGTTTTCATTCAGGGTAGCGACGGCATTGGTTATGGGCTGGTTATCTTCATCCACCACAGAAAAATAATGACTCTGGCTGGGGTGAATTTCAATGGTGCTGCTGGCATCTTCATAATTGGCATTCACCGCAGATACAGTCACCATTAATTCAGTTATATCCAAAACGGTTTCAGTTAAAACTTGGCTAATGGCAACATTAAAATTTTGTGCATTATTGCTGGCAATTAAAGTGTCATTAAAAGTTAACAAGCTGTCAGCGGATTGAGAAATGCTGAATTGGCTACCGGCTGCCGCTCCTTCAATTTTAAGGGTTTGAGTGAGGTCACCGTTTAACAAAGACGTGGTTGACCAGTTAAGGCGTAAAGGGCGGATGATGCTAATAGTGGTTTCTTGATTGGATTGGGCGTCGGTGATGGTGAGCGTATAGGTACCCGCGAAGGCGCCGGAGCTGGGCAGTGAAATGCTCAGACCAGATTCATTTTCGCTAAGCAGTTCATCCACGTTGTTGCCCTGATATAACAGGTTAAAACTAAATTCATCACTGCCGCCAGTTACATCCAGTTGTTTGTTATTTAAATCCAGGGTGATGCTATCGCCGTCATCCAGGGTGATGCCGTCAATGCTGATTTGTTGCTGGTCTTCATTAATCAATCGAATTAACCAACCCAAATCCTGCAAAAGGTATAGGCCCAAGCCCAACTCATATTGCCCTTCTGTGTATTCAGGCTCCATTAATTCGTTGGGGGACAGCAAGGTACTAAAGTGGCTAATGCTACTGCCGCTTTCAACCGGATCCGGCGCATACATTTCAACTCGGTCGCCAGAGGTAAAGGTATTGGAAAGGTCGTTATCTTCAAAACCGTCATTAACAAGTTCAATAGCTTGCTCGTTCACATGTTCGCCATCCCACAACAAACCGCCACTATTTTTAGCTGATGTTAACCTTTGGCTGTCGCTTAAATTAGGCCAGGAGCCTCGGTCTTTATCAAACAGAAATGAAGAAAAAATATCGTTCAGGCGGTTGGGTTTCTTGCCGGTTTCCGGGTTGATTAAACTGGCGAAACCAAGGCCATGGGTGAGTTCATGTAATAAAACCGTGGTAAAACCAAATCTATTATTACTGGGGGAGGCAAAGCCGTAATACCAACCGCTACTGCCTTCAAGGCAACCGCTATTACCTATATTTTTATTAAATTCTGCGGTGATGTCGCTGTCGCGAAAGTCTTCATCAATACCGGAGATAGCACTGTATAGAGAAACCGGGTAAAAGGTATTAGCCTGAATTCCGTTTGGAGGAAACGGGTGACTAAAGTTGTTGGTGGCGCCAGCACTGCCCAAAATAGCGGTGGTGTCGTTACAAGTAAGAGCATTGAAGTAAGCGTCTACCTCTATGACCACATCGCTGGCTATTTTGTTGGCCAGTAATTCAGCCGCTTTTATGAACGAATACTGGCGCTGGCTGCCCACCGTATTGCCGGGGTTTCCGTCGATGGGGCTTAAACGGCTGGTGTCGGCGAAACCTGAATTAAAGTTAAGCTTGAAGGAGGAATGTGTGCCGGTCACGGTGCAAGGGTTATTGATACTGGCCAGAGTATTGGAGGCAGGACAAGCCTCGGCTAAAGCTTGTGTGCTTAATACAGATATACCGATGGCTATTAACAACTTAAATAATGGCATCTACTTAATCTACTTCTACTACTAACAAGATGTATTTTAAGGGTAGTCAATAATGAGCAGGGTAATGAATTGAAATGCCAGAGTAATTTTTCGTAACCACAAGGAGCTCATATGGCCGCTTTGGTTATTTGGCGCTGTATTATGCCACTTAGTAGTGCGTTCAGTGTTGCCTGTTACTCTGGCAACACGCTGTACTCCTGAATTTTAATGCTGCCGTCGGGCATTTCCACCGCCACCGGCATCTGGGTGTAGCGTCCATTTGAGGGCAAAATGATGGTGCCGTCATCCCGTTCAATTATTTCTTTGGGGCCGTGATGAAAAAGCTTGTCGCGAATGGATTGTTTCATTTCATCGGAAAGCATATCTATGTGTCTTTTTTCTTTAGGTGTGGAGTTTGATTTTGGCTCTTGTATGGTCATGGCCTGTTCAGTCTTATCAGGCAAGCCGGAAACAGCAGGGGGAGTTATCAATGGCTGAGTAGAGCCATTGGGTATATTAGATTGAGGCTTAGCCGCTTCATTTGGCAGGTTTGTTATGATTGATTCAGGATCTGATTTAAGGGAAGAAACTCCCAGCCAGGTTCCCAATAAAATAATGGCAATGATTAATAGATAAAACTTGGGCTGATGCATACAACTACCACAAATATTGAACAAGTATCAGTTTAACTCTAGCAGCAAAGTAAATGGATCTCTGTGATCTGCTTATAAGAAAAGATTCTTTTAAAGACCAGTTAGCACACTACTACCCATTTAACTTCGACACTTACAATGCCCATTCATTCACTTTCTTTTAAACGACGCTTGGTCATATGACTGGCGGTTGCGGTTAATGGGTCTTCCGGCCAAGGGTGTTTGGCGTAGCGGCCACGGTTTTCTTTGCGCACCTGAGGGTAGGCTTCCTGCCAAAAAAAGGCCAAATCCTGAGTCATGGCTAACGGGCGTTGGGCAGGTGAAAGCAGATGTAAATTTAATACCAATTTACCCCTGGCAACCAGGGGTGATGTTAATAACCCAAAACACTCCTGCAATTTAGCACGAACCACAGGAGGTGTTTGGCTGTAATCGATACTGGCCACTCGCTCGGTGGGCAACTTTAAACCAGTGGGGAAGTCATCATTGAGTTTTTGTTGTAGTGACCAATCAAGACGAGATAAAAAAGCCTGCTGGTAATCTATTTTTTCCAAAGTGCTGGTGGCTAAAAAAGGCGCAAGCCAGTTATCCATGTCGCTCACTAGAGCCGCACCTGAAAAATCTGGGTACTCGTCTTTGAAATATTCATGAGCCAAATTTAAACGTTTTAATAACTGCAAGTGCTGCTCTTTTAAAGGTAATGCTTTCAATCCTTTTTCTTTAATGCTGTTCCAAGCGAAATCTTTTTGTTCCTGCTTAGTGGCCGGTTTGGTTTTTTCCTCTATTAACAAAGACCCTAAACGGGTTTGTGTGGTGGAGACTAATTTTTGTTGGGGACTGAGTTGCTGTTGGCTTATTTGTTGATACTGCTTAGAAAATAATTGTTCAATTTCAGTCTCACTAATTTGTGCGGCCAAGCGTATATAACTTTGGCTACTATTTTTTAGTGCGTTTTTATTGGTACTTAAATGGGCCACCGCTAAGAAGTCGGATGTTTTTAATGCTTCAACCGGTAATAACGAACAGCCTTGACCGGAGCGTAGTCGGTAACCTTGGCCGCGTTTTTGCGCCAACCGATCTGGATAAGCTAGGGTGGTTAATAATCCAGCCGTATGCGCTTCTATTGCTTGGGTGGGGATTTTTAATTGGCTCATGAGCTTTTGTGCCAGTTTTTTAATGCGCTGCGCCACTTTAAACTTTACTTGGCCATGTTCAAAGCTGCGCGGTAACTGGCTTAATTCGAATAGTTGCAAACGTAATTCTAAATCGCTGTTGCTGCCATCACGGGGATCAAAATGCAGCGGGTCCCCTTCATTTAAAATAGCGGCCAGATAACAAGCGGTTGGCCCTAGGCCCATGTCACAAGCCTTGATAATCATGTGGGATAAACGTGGGTGTAAGGGTAACTGGCTTAACGATTTTCCGTGCTGGGTTAGGTTACCCTGCTGGGTAATATCTAACTGATCAAGTAATTCTAAACTGCTTTGCCAGCGTTTTGCTTCGGGCAAATCCAGTAAAAAATAATCGCTTAAATCCAAACTTCCCCAACTGGCCAAATTCAGAGCCAGCTGTGAACTGTCACAGAGGGTAATGGATTTATCGCTGAATTCATTACGGCTTAAAAAATCTTCTTCGCTGTATAAACGATAACAAATACCAGCCTGAACTCGCCCGGCACGACCGGTACGCTGAATAATACTGGCCTGACTGGCTTTCACCGTGACAAGTTCATCCATGGCCTGGCGCACATTGTATTGTGATTGGCGCTCCAAACCGGAATCAATTACCACAGTCACGCCCTCCAGCGTCACACTGGTTTTGGCTATGTCGGTGGCTAAAATAATCTTGCGTGATTCACAATTGGCCATGGCTTCGCGCTGTTGATCCCAGTTTAACTGTCCGTGCAAGGGTGCCACTTTTATGTTGCTGTCAGCTAAATGTTCCAGGTTCTCAAGACATTGACGAATTTCTTTAACGCCGGGTAAAAAGACCAGGATATCGCCGTCTTCTTCTGACAGGGCTTGCGATATGGCGCGGCTCACCTGCTGATTGAGGTTGGCCGGACGGTTTTGAATGAGAGGTGCAGGTAGGTAATGAATATCCACATCGAAGCAGCGCCCTTCACTGGCCAATACCCTAGCATCGAGTTTTTCTGCCAGAGTGTCGCTGTCGAGGGTGGCTGACATTAACAATACTTTTATATCGTCTCTTAAGTATTCCTGGCACTGCATGGCCAGGGCCAAGCCCAAATCGGTTTGAACATTACGCTCGTGAAATTCATCAAAGACGATGGCCTGACATTGGGGGATATCATTTTCATTTAATAAACGCTGAGCCAGAATGCCCTCGGTCATGACCAGCAATTTGTTGTTTTTAGACGTTTTGGAGAACTCACCGGTCATTAAACCAATGGTTTCCCCCAGTGGCTCGTTAAGGGAATCTGCTAAGCGCCGAGCCACTTGTTCGGCCGCCAGGCGCCTTGGCTCCAACAGCCAAATTTGCCCATCTCCTAACCATTGAGCCTTAAGCAGGTGCAGTGGCAATAGGGTGGATTTACCGGCCCCCGGCGGGGCTTGTATCACCAGGCGCGTACTGTGTGATAGCCGCTTTAAGAGCTCGGGTAATATATGGGCAATGGGTAATTCATTCATGGCTGCGATTATCCCTGCCACACAAGTAAATTCAAGGGCTTAACTGGGTTAATGAACGCAATTAGTGGGGTCTTGGCTATACTCTTTTAATGGACTGCGCTGTTGTCATGAGCAACCCGATGAAAGACTTTATTCGTATCCTGCCGCTTAAAATTAAACTGCTGGTGATATTCTCACTGGCACTGATATTCATGGTAGTGGTACTGCACCTTAATTTAATTCATAGCCAGTCCCAATTAAAAGTGGAACTGGCCTCGCAAACCCATGACGCCATGGAAGACGAGGTGTTAAAACGCCTGTCTAGCGAGGCATTGAGACTGGCCAGCAGAATAGAAAATTTTATGGCAGAGGTGCACGATACACCTAGGGATCTGGCCAATGTTTTTGTTAATAACATTCAGCAGGGAAATAATAAGTTTAATCGGCAGCAGCTTAATAATTTGATTCGCAATACTCTGTGGGGACATAAAAATATTCATGCCGTCTACGCAGATTTTGAAGCAAACCAATTAGATAACCTAGATGATCAGTTTAAAAACTCCAATGCAAGTCACTCCATTAATAGCACTGGCACTTTTGGTGTGTACTGGGTGCGCGATGCTCAGGGACAGTTGCAACAAATAACCGACCTGCAAGAGGACACTAAGCACGATAGCCGTAAGGATGAGTTTGGTATTCGAGAAGCTCACTGGTATTTATGTCCCAAAGAAACCCTGGGCCCTTGTACCCGTGAACCCCACTTGTGGGAAATAAGTGAAGGTAATAGTGAACTCATGACCGCCATTACCACGCCGGTATTAATTAACAAACAATTTGTGGGTATGGTGGGGGTGGATATTCATCTGGACACTCTGCAGGCCTTGGCAAAGCAATTAAGCCAATCCCTTTATAATGGCCAGAGTAAAGTGACGCTTTTAAGTGAATTAAATTTAGTAGTAGGTACCAGTCATTATCAGCAACACCTGTCTCGCCCTTTCAAAGAGTTCCATCCAGTAAACGCTGAAAAACTCACCAGTTTACATAAGCAAAAAGAGAGTCTGTGGTTGCATGAGGGAATTTATTATCTGGGTTATAGCATTGATATAAAAGATTCGGGAAATACCTGGTCGGTGTTAATTGAGTTACCCGAAGCGGTTGTACTGGCCAGCACTCATACTTTAATAAATACACTTGATGAGAGTATTGCAGATTTAATGGTCGGGGATGTTTTTATCGCAGCCATAGTGATTGTTTTTACACTGTTTGTGCTTATGTTCTTTATTAAATCAATTGTACAGCCTCTAAAAGAACTGGACGATATAGTTCAAAACTTAGCCAGCCAGGACGGGGATTTAACCCAAAATGTTCGTTTAAATACTCACGCCGAACTAATTTCTTTAAGCAAAGGATTTACCCGTTTCATTAAAAAACTGCGGGATATGATTACTCAATTAAAATTTTTGGGAGATGCCGCCAAGGGAACGGCTCTTAAAGGCAAAGAAATAAATAAACAGTCGTTACAAGCCACCAGGGATCAACAGAGTGAAATCGGAAACATAGTCTTGGCCACCCGAGAATTATCACAAGGCTCCATTGAGGTCTCCAGTGTGGCTATGGACATTTCCCACAGTGCTGAACAGGCTCGAGATACTATTGTGAACTCTCAGCAATCTTTATCTGGATCGGTGAAGACGGTAGAAGCGTTAACTCAAGACATGAGCGATGCCAGTGAATCGATTTCAGAAGTGGCCAGTAGAAGTGAAGACATTAACCGTATCTTGGATGTGATTCGAGCTATCGCCGAACAAACCAACTTATTGGCTTTAAATGCTGCCATAGAAGCCGCCAGAGCAGGTGAACAAGGCAGAGGGTTTGCGGTGGTGGCAGATGAAGTGCGCAGTCTTGCTTCTAAAACACAGGCCAGTACCGAAGAGATTAATGCAATGATCCAAGGGCTAGAGTCTGGGGTAAATCAAGCGGTACAGGTTATTGAAAGTGGTAACCAAAAGGCTCAGGGCGCCATGGAAGAAACTCGCTTAAGTTATGAATCGTTAGCGTCAGTAGTGACGGATATTACAAACATAGCCGAGCATATTATTTTGGTAGCCAATAAGACCGAGCTACAAAGTGGTGTGATAGGGGATATTGAAAGCAAGCTTGAAAAAATAGGTGGGGCAGCCAAGGCCCTGGCTAAGCTGGCCAACGAAAGTGATGTTTTTAGTGATGAAATGGAGCAGCAAATGAATACTCTGGATACGCAACTGGCTTCGTTAAAAACCTATTAAAAATTATCCGCATCACAAATAATAGCAAAGCAGTTGCGTTGGCTTTAGTATTTAAGCTGTATATCCAGTTGCCAGTAGCGTGTCTGTTGGGGTTTATCAAAAAATTCAAATTCATCGGTGATATTGCTGTTTTCATATTTTTCGTTAAATACATTATAAATATGAAGGCCCAGTTTTAGGTTGGGCATAAAAAAGGCTTGGCTTCCAAGGTAAACATTCACCAGAGTATATTCAGGTACGGTTCGTCCGATATTTTCACCTGTCTCGCCACCGCTTGTTTCGTCAATCCAGTGAATGCTAGGGCTGAAAAAATATTGATTGTATTTAAAGGTCGCTCCCAGTTTAACCTTGTTTTCAGCCACAAAGGGTAAATCTACCTTGCCTTCACTACCGCTCAAGTGACCGTTTATCCAACTATAGTTTCCCCATAAATCCATTTTAATAGATGAAAACTCTTTTTTATAGACAAAGGAAAAGTCAGCGCCAGTGGCATCGATCTTTCCAATATTTTCATTCCAAAAGGTGCTGGCAATATTACCCCCTGGCACAAAATCACTTTGTACACTGGGTGTTTCTACCTGGGCGATCAGGCCGGATACCTTTTCTGTGTAGAGGCTGATTGCGGTCATTAAACTGGGGCTGAATTGATGATTGATATTTATTTCGAAGGTTTGCATTTCTTCCGGTTCAAGTTCCGGATTGGGTACATGCATGAAAAAACTTTGGTATATCCCTTCATTATCCTGGAAAGCAAAGCCGCCATAATGTTGAAATAATAAACTGGGAGACGGTGCAAGAAAAGCCTCGGCATATAAGAGTTTTATGGAGGTTTGCTTATCAGGCTGCCATACAGTGCCTAACCTGGGATTTACGGATTTCCCATAAATTGAATTCTCGTCATAACGAATCCCCAGGGTGGAAGTCCATTGATTTCCCCAGCTGTTTTTTAACTGAGTAAATGCAGCCTGATTGGTGTAGTGGCTGTTAAAAGTTTTGATGGGAATTTGGTTGTCACTGCCTAAATAATACAAACCTTGTGTGGAGACAGGGGTGTCCGTGTCAAAAGGGCTGGCAACCGTGGGTGTGGCGGGCTGGTAATTAAAACGTTCCAGCGTATAGCCGCTAATGATGTGTGAATCTTTTCCTAGTTGAATGTTTAATTGCTGACTAAGTTCTGTTTCTTCCCCCCGCGCATATTTATAGCCATTAATATAATTTGTGAGAATATTGTTAAAGCTTGATTGCTCATTTAATTCGTAAAACGAATAACTCATTTGTATTTTAGTGGAAACGGCATTGGAAAGTGTGAATGTATATTGGCTATGAAGAGTGTCTATTTGGGTTGTCCAATGGTTGTCAGTATTGTAATTAATGTTATCTGGCAGGGCGACAATACTGGTGGGCACCTCGTAATAACGGCGATTGTAACCCAGCTCAAAGTTGGTCTTAAATTGAACGTGCATATTTAGAGTATGGCTTTTGGTGCTGGCATTATAGCTGCTTCGATCACTTGCAGTTAAAACTGTGGCGCCACTAAATGTTGTTAAATCATTGTTTGGGAAATATTCCGGGTAGTGTTTGGAGAGATCCTGATTATCACTCTGGTGAAAGTCGGCTCCTAGCGTGAATAAGGTACCTTCATTGATTGCGCCTCGATAATGGATGCTGGAGTATGCAAACTGATCTTCTCCAGCCCCTAATGTCCATTGAGTTTGGGAAGAAGATAAACCTTTTTGTGAAATTAAATTGATGACGCCAGTAAAGGCATCCGCACCATAAAGGGCCGAGGCGGGCCCGTAAACTACTTCGACCTGTTTTACATGGTACAAGGGGTAATTAAAAGAAATGGCAATGGCATCCCCTGTGGGTGGGCTAATGCGAATGCCATCTTGTAAAATTATAAACTTGCTGTTGCCAACGACCCCACGCAGGGTAATACGGTTTTCTGTTTCCCATGAACTTTGGCTTTGAATGTCGACACTGGGAAGGTCCTGCATGAGTTCCTTTAAATGCCGGTAACCGCGATCGTTAATTTGCTGACGACTAATCACCACAATGCTGCCTGGTGCTTGGCTTAAGGGTTCTCTGGATAGCGAAGCGGTTTCCACCTGTATATGCATGAGCTCTATTAGAGGTGTGTCCAGTAACTCATCGAAAGATATATCTTCACTTCCCAAGCCAGCCTGGGTGCAGGAAAGTGCCATGGAGAACAGGCAAATTTTTGTGCGCAATGCAGGCATGATAGAGCCATAGATGAATTTCAGCACGATCCTCTTAGGATAGTTCATTGGACAAATATTGCTGCTGCCTCCTTGATGGCAGCTATTTTGATAACTCAACTTATGACGCTGAAGATGTCATTCTTAAGGTAGTTGTTATAGGGTAGCGGGCATAATAATAATGTCCGTCCCATGTGGTTTAAATGTATGTCGCTTAATCGCTTGCCAATTATGGCGTTTATTTTATCCCTTTTGCTGGTTAGCCCGGTTCAAGCCGAGTTGGAAGTGGGCTTGGGTATGTCGGCTGTGCATGTTCCCCACTATATTGGCAGCGATGAATCGGAAGACTTTTATTTGCCCTTCCCTTATTTGCGCTACCGCAGCGAAAAATTCAGCATTGATCGCAACCTGATTCAGGGTAATTTGTGGCGCGGTGGTAATTGGAGTTTGGAAATTAGTATAGGGGGAGCATTTAAGGTAGACAGTGATAAAAATGATGCCCGCCAAGGCATGAGCGATCTGGATTTTATTATTGAGGCTGGGCCTGCCCTTCATTATTACTTGCAGGGCGATCGTACCCAAGAAAATGCACTTTATGTGGAGCTGCCACTAAGAGGGGCCATCAGTACCGACTTTACTCAGGCCACGGATCGCGGTTACAGCTTTAACCCCAGAATGGTGTGGCGCAGAGGGTATTTCTTAGGCCAGTATGAGGTTCGTCCGCAATTAACAGTGGGAATACGCAGTGCCAATAGTCGTTATCATGACTACACCTATGGTGTGGACGCCCAGTATGTGACGGCACAGCGCAGCCAATATAAGGCTAATGGTGGTTATGGGGGCTTCCAACTGGGCTACAGCACCGCAGTTTTGTGGTCTGACTGGCTAGTGGCGGGCTTCATGCGCTATGTGAATATCGATGGTGCAACTTTTAGTGACAGCCCCCTAGTTAGGCGTGAGAATAGCTTGGTCATAGGCATGGCCAGTGCCTTTCTGTTTTAAATATCCCACTTACTTAGGCCCTGTAATTGGGGTCTATAGTTTCCCGTTCTTAGATTAAGTAAACACTTGTTCGCTTAATATGTCCGCAAAGGTTGACTTAATTTGGGGCAAAGGTAGCATGCAAGCTTATCAAATTTCAGCTTTTCCAGTGGTTTTAACCGCATCCTTCCCAGGGTTATAGGCCAACGCTCATATTCATTTAACTATTCGGTGTACATTTGTACGCCATTTTGTAATTGAGGTTACTTGGCTTGGTTAACAGTTATTATAAATGGGCTAGGTAGAAGGGAAAGCGGTTGGAATTACGTGGTTTTAAGAGGTATTACATATGTTTGAACAGGGTTTATTAGCATTAAGCGGGTGGCAAACATTGCTTTACACCCTGCTTCTAACTCATATCTCCATTATCTGTGTCACTGTTTATCTACACCGTTGCATGGCTCACAGAGCCATGGATATGCATCCTGCCTTAGCTCATTTTTTCCGTTTTTGGACCTGGCTTACCACTGCCACGATTACCAAAGAGTGGGTGTCGGTACACAGAAAGCATCACGCTAAATGTGAAACTGAGGACGATCCCCATTCACCTGTGGTTAAGGGTTTAAAAACAGTTTTATTAACCGGTGCTGAATTGTACTACGAAGAAATTAGTAATGAGGAAACCATCAAGCGTTATAGCAAAGGCTGCCCGGATGACTGGTTGGAAAATAACCTTTACCAAAAGTACAAACTTCTGGGTATTTTTATCATGCTGGCGCTGAACCTGGTGCTGCTAGGACCTATTGGAATTACCGTGTGGGCAGTACAGATGATTTGGATGCCTTTTCATGCCGCAGGCATTATAAATGGCATTGGTCATGCTATTGGTTATCGAAATTTTGAATGTCGTGATGCTTCACGCAACATTACCCCGCTCGCTATCTGGATCGGGGGTGAAGAGCTTCATAATAACCATCATACTTATCCAAACTCGGCCAAATTATCGGTTAAAAAGTGGGAGTTTGATATTGGCTGGATGTACATTCGATTTTTTGAAATATTAGGCTTAGTTAAAAATGTGCGTCGCGGTCCTGTGGTACATGTAGATAAAAATAAGTTGGAACTGGATTTTGATGCGGCCATGGCTGCGGCCAATAATCGCTTTCAAATTATGGCCAAATTTTATCAAAGTGTGATCAAGCCTGTGGTGGCAGAACAAAAGCAACAGGCCGATGAAAATGGCCAAGCACTGTTTAAGCGTGCTAAACGCATTATTGCTAAAGAAGACAGTTTATTAAGTGACTCTTATCGTCAACAACTTACTGAACTCACCAATACAGACGAGATAATGGAAACTGTTTACCGCATGAAACAGCAGCTTTTGCAGGTATGGAAGAAGCGTACCGCCAATAAAGATGAGTTGCTAAGCGCTATGGAAAACTGGTGTAAAGAGGCCGAAGAAAGTGGCATTCGCGCACTACAGGATTTTGCTCAAACCCTAAAGCAGTACAGTACTAAGATAGCGTAATCCTTAATATATTTTCCAACGTGAAGTGAAGCCATTACAAGGACGTGATGTAGACCTTTAACGCGGTGGTTATAAAGAAATAGTGTTTCAGGGGAGGCTTAAGGATGAGTCGTATTGGAAAGTAACATGGCATACCCTAGAGGGTATGCCATTTTTTTTGCAGGGTTATTACTGACTATTGCCATCAAAACTTAGCAATAAAGCCTTCTGATTTTCGCCTACCAAGTTTAACTTAATGTAATCCACTAGTTCTTGCTTGGTTAATAACGCCACTTCTTTAGCCAGTTCTTCATAAGTATTGAACTGCTCATTGTCGATGTCGATATCTCGCCAAAAACGATTTGTTTTTTCTTTTAAGTTCAAAGGTTTCTTTGTTAGGTTGCTAATGAGTCCTTGCTGATGAGCGCTATATTCTTCGTCAGGCATGGCAATAAGGGTTTGCACAAAGTCATTTATAAAGGCTTGAGTCTCCTTCAATAAGGTTTGTGACGGGGTTTTAGGCGATTGCACAATGAAAGCAAGGCCTCCTTGTTCCAGCATAGGGTAAGCCGTGCCAAATACTATGTACCCGTGTTTGCGCTGGGTGCGCATTAGAGTGTAGTAGGGGGCTTTTATGATTTGTGCAATTAATCCCATGGTTGCTCGTTCTTTGCTACCTTGAGTTTGTGCCTGAAAATACAGGGTCATGGCGTTATCATCATGCTGGGCCACAACTGCTTTATGGGTTAACTGATGGGGTAGCTGTTTAACCTGTTTACGATTAACCGTGACGGCTTCGCTATTGTTCAATAAACCATTTAGCAAACTGGCGCTTTGCAGTAACTGACTTTTATTTATGTTGCCATGACCCAGCACCACAAGATGAAGCTGCTTGAAAAAACGCTTCTTAATATTTAGAACGTCTTCTTTTACCGATGATTTAACCGCGTCCAATAATTGGGTTTCGCTGTAGCTAGGTTGTAGCAGAGTTTGATTCAAGTGGGCAATGGTGCGCTCATAAGGCTTTTGCTTTAAGACATTTTGATAAGCCCGAATGAGTTCCTGCTGGGTTTGTTGCCATTGTAGATCGGTGGGTTCAAAAGCCACCATTTCGCTAATGACTTTTTTAAGAATCTCGTCTTGCTTGTCACGGTAACCATATAAACGAATGCCGATACCACGCATGTGGCCATAGAGGCTATAGTGCTGGCCGGCCAGTGTTGCTGGGTAGCTGAAGCTATTGAGGTGATCGTTTAACAAGTTTACCCAAGCGTCCATTAAGACTTGATTAGAAGCGCTCAATTGCGGCAATGGTGAGCGCATATTAATGTAAATGCTGCTCTGTGGCACCGTGAATTCAAGATCTTGCATGTGCCAAACATCAAGCCCTGGGGTCTGTGATACCCGTTCTGGTTTTTTCTGTGTAACACTTTCTAATAGTGATACGTCTTGAGCGATAAACGGGTTGGCGCCAGGTAAGTGCAGGGCTTTATTTAATTTGGCCTGTTGCCAACTTTTTACCAATTCAGTTTTAAGTGTCGATTGCTTAAAAGGTGCACCAAACCATTTTTCATTGATTTCGCTTTCAACGGTTGGGGATACTAAGGTGCGCACTAGATTGTCCGGCGTTAGCTTATTTAAAAGTGATTGAATAAGTTGAGTATCAAACTCTTGCCACAGGTATGGGCCGCGCAGGATGTCTTTTACTGGGTACTCGTGCATGCTCATGCTAAGCCCTTGAGCTAAACCGGCGGGTTTTTGCCCTTGCTGAAATGCAAACTGCATCTTGGCCAATTGCTGTAATTCATCAAATACCCATTGTTGTACGCCGTTCTTTTTTAATTCATGAATATAAGCAAACAGTTGCTCGCTAATTTCATCAATATGATTAAGCCCTTCCTGGGTTAGGCTAATGTTGACTTGAAACGCGCCATTGTTACGAATTTTACTGTGCATGCCGGCGCTTAGCCCTTCGCCCCAGCCTTGTTTTTTAAGCCAGGCCAATAAACTGCCTTTGCCTTCGTGCCCAAGAAAATGGCCGATGTACTGAGTAGGTTTCTTTTGATAAAAATCGATATTTTGATCAAACGGGAAGGTGAAGCTTAATCTAAAGATGTCTTTGACCGGTTTGATTTGAATATCTAACGGCAGGTTTGGATAGAGGTTCTGTGGGTATTCGTCCAGCTGGGTTTTATTATTTTCTATGGGATTAAATAGCGGCTCTACCCATTTTTTAAGGGTGTCTAAATCTTCTTTGCCGTAAACGGTCAGCGTCATTATATTTGCACTGTAATACCGTTGGTAAAATGCCAGTAGATCATCACGGACTTTACTGCTTTTATTATCGCTTAGGGTTTCCAGGTTGCCGGTGGCAAAATGGCTGGCAGGGTGGTCGGTGTTGACCAAGGTTTTCATCACATACTGAATGCGACGATAATCATCCTTGTATTTAGATTTATATTCACCGTTTACCGCTTCTTTTTCACGTTGAACATAGTCTTCGGTAAATAGTGGCTCATGGAAAAAACGACTAAAACGATCCAGTGCCCCGTGAAGTTTTTTAGCGTCTATTTCAAAAAAGTAATTGGTATGTTCTTGTGCGGTAAAGGCGTTGTGATAGCCGCCATGCTGGCTAATAAATGCCTGATATTCACCGGCAACCGGGTAAGTCTTGGTACCCAGAAACAACATGTGTTCAAGGAAATGAGCAAGACCCGGGCGTAAGGCCGGATCTTGCAAGCTACCAGCATGAACATCCAAGCTCGCTGCCGCTTTATCTGCTTTAGGATCGCTAATCAATAACACCTTTAAAGAGTTTTCCAGCTCCAGGTAGCGATATTGCTTTTCATCATTATCGCTGACGATGGGCTGGCTATTGAAAGTGCTTTTGAAAAAACTAAAAACAATCGCCAATAAAATGGCAAGAAAAAACGTGCGATTGCGAGAGGGCATGAAGGATCCTTAATGGCTGGCAGCTTTTATTATTATGACGGGCTCTTTAGCTTATGACTTTGGGCTAATCAGACTTTGCTGAGCGAGAGCAATTAATTGTTCTTTTTCTAAATCTTTGCCTTTGGCAACAAACTCAAGAGCTGTCTTATATTGATCAAGACGCTCAAACATGTCGGCGTATTCCTTGTTAAAGGCTTTGTCGATGGCGTTGTACACCGCTTCGGTGGTGAGCTCATTAACTTTGCCCATGTCGGCTTGTTCTTTTAATGCCTTGATGGTGGCCTTGGCAATTTGGTTGTAAGCTTTTTGTTTGTTCAAGTGTATGACTCTAATAGGGCTAAAAAATTCAGCGCTATTCTACCTGAATTCGCCAAGATGGACGAGATGAATAGCTTTTATGGAGGGTTAGGCGACCTGGGTTTGATTACGCCCAGCATCTTTGGCTTTATAGAGGGCGACATCAGCCCGTTTTAAAATGGCTTCCACTTTTTCATGTTCAAGGCCAGTGGCGACCCCAAGGCTGACACTGATGAAGAGTTCTGAGTCTTCAGAAGCAAGAATAGACTCCTGGCTAACGGCGATACGAATACGTTCGGCCACATCATGAGCGCCTTCTTGGTTGGTGTCTGGCAAGCATATGACAAACTCTTCCCCGCCATAGCGGCAGCACAAATCGACGCTGCGTAAATGCTCCTTTAGCAGCTTGGCCAAAATAATAAGCACGGTGTCGCCTACTAAATGACCAAATTGATCATTTACCTTCTTGAAAAAATCGATGTCGAGCATGACAAATGAAAGCGGGCTTTTGAGCCGCTGGCTGCGATCTAATTCACGATCAGACAGTTCATAAAAGTGACGTCGGTTTAGCAGTTCTGTAAGCGGGTCGGTGGTGGCCCAGCGCTCTAGTAAGTCTTGGCGCTCTTTTTCTCTTAATGCGGTTCGAACTCGGGCCAATAGTACCAGCAAACTATAAGGTTTGATGATGTAGTCAAATGCGCCCATGTCGAGTCCCTCGGCTACATTTTGTTCATCGGCGTTGGCGGTCACCAGTATTACAGGGATGTTCATGGTTTGAGGGCTGCCTTTAAGTTGGGACAATACTTCCAGCCCGCTCATGATCGGCATCATGACATCTAACAGGATAAGGTCAATTTCACGCTCTGAGTCACCTTGGGAAGTATTCAATATCTCAAAGGTTTCCTTACCAGACAGGGACTTGATGACTTCATAGCCTTCATCCGTGAGGTGAATACTTAAAATCTCCACATTGGCCGGAATGTCATCAACCACCAGTATTCGTGCCATAGCCCTTCAATATTAATTCTATTTTTAATAACTATAGACTAGCTGGCGGCGTTATGGGCCAGGCTGTCTATACTGGAAGGTGTAAGTGATGAGGATAGTATGAAGTTTATTCTGATCTTTTTGTGGCTATGCTGCTGCCGAAGTTATGGTTATTCGGTGATCGAAGTGCAAAGCGCTACCGGTTTTCCTTGGGCTTGGCTGGGCGTAGGTGCAGTTGTGCTGGCTTTATTGGCTGGGCTAGCCTATTTGTGGCAGGCCAATCGTTGTCTGCGACGATCACAACTGAAACTGAATGTGTTATGGCAGCACGTGCCTGATGTGCTCACAGAAGTTGATGCTAAAGGCACTATCTGTGCCTTGAATCAGGGGTTAAGCAAGGAGCTATCCGTTGAAAAGTTAATAGGCAGCAGCAGTTATGATTATTTAAATGAGGCCGACCGTAAACTCTTTAAACGACACCTTAAAACCGCTCTTGGTAGTGGTGATGAAAGTGAGTACCAACTACAGGTTAAGTTGCCTGGTGGTATCAAGTACCTAAACAATCGTATTGTACCTTTGGAATATGATGGCTCAGAACCTAGAGCCTTGGTGATTACTACTGATATATCTCACCATAAAGAAGCACAGAAAATATTGCAGCAGGCAACCAAACAGGCGGAAGAAAGCGCGGTGTCTAAAGCACGCTTCTTAGCCAATATGAGTCATGAAATTCGCACTCCGCTTACTGGCATCATGGGTATGGTGAGCCTAATTGAAGAGTTGGCCCAGGGAGAGGAGTTAACTCAGTATGTTCAGTCCTTAACCAGTAGCGTGCAGCATTTAATGCACATTGTGAATGATATTTTAGACTTGTCTAAATCGGATGCTGGTCATATAGAATTGGATGAATCAGAAACCAGTTTGTGGCACATACTGGATGACCTTGAGGCGCTTTATCTACCGCAAGCGCTGCAAAAGCATATCCGCTTACAGGTATCCTTTGTTTCTAATGTGCCAAGAAGGGTGGTGGTAGACGCCTTTCGATTACGGCAAGTCCTTTATAATCTCATGAGCAACGCGGTGAAGTTTACCGAGCGAGGCAGTATTCATATTACCGTGGGCACCCAAAAGGTTGGCGAAAAAAACCTGTTAAAATTTTCTATAAAAGATTCTGGCATTGGTATAAAACCCAGTAAGCAGTCGCTAATTTTTGATGTTTTCCGTCAGGCCCAAGCGAATATATCCAAGAACCATGGAGGGACGGGGCTGGGTTTGTCAATATGCCGAAATTTGGTAGAGATGATGGGCGGGGTGATATCTGTTGAAAGTGATGTGGGAAAGGGCGCCGAGTTTTGGTTTACCTTGCCCTTAAAAACGACTGCCGACAAAAGGTCTCTATATAATATAAGCGAACGAGGCGTCTATATTGCCATTGAGAATACTCATAACTATCAATGGTTCCAGAGCTTTTTTCATGCGCTTAATATCCCTGTTCACCAATACAGTGAGCAAATAGACATGCCAGACAAATGTTTGCTGGTGAGTGATTGTGTGAAAAGCACCCAGGCCAGCTGGATCTGGTGGCTGGGTGCCGATTATGATCTGGATTTAGTGCAGGGGGTGCATTTAGTCGAGCCCTTCCGCCGCGAGGCATTGTGTAACCGTTTATTGGATTATGAACAACAATTACTGGGCAAGGTGGCAGACATGGCTAAGCAGGATGAAGGTGTTTCTCTTGGGAAATTATTGTTAGTGGAAGACAATCTAACCAATCAATTAGTGATGCGTAAAACTTTGGAAAAAATGGGCTACGAAGTGAGTATTGCCTGTAATGGCCTGGAAGGCGTACAAGCTTATGAGAGTGGTAATTATTTAGGCATTATCATGGATATTCAAATGCCGGTTATGGATGGCATTGAAGCCACAGTTCAGATACGCCGGCTCGGTGGCCGTTATGTACCCATTATCGCCTTGACCGCCAACACCCAGACTGAAATAGAAGAAGCCTGTTTTGCTGCCGGAATGGACGCTTTTTTAACCAAGCCTGTCAACCGTTTACAGTTACAAAACACCTTGGAAACGGTACTGGGAAATGAGCAACAGCAACGACAAAGCAGCGCCTAAGAGCTGCTTGTAAGTTATAGCAGGGGCCCAAATGGCAAATATTTATTGTCACTATGAGCTTTGACCCACTGTACGAGCTCCTTGTTTATGCCAGCCTGTTTCCTCAGTGCCTTGAAAAGTGCGATCACTGGAGATTTTTCTGCTAAATCCCAGTTTTGTTTGTCTTCTAGCAGAGTTAATAAGCGAATTAAATCAACCAGTTGAGTTTGCTCAAGGTTTTGCGCAGTTTGAGCCCAAATCTTGTTGTCTGTGTGCGCTAATGGCTGAATCCAATCCAATTCTGCGGTAAGGTGAGTGTCTTCGTTGAACTGAGTGGCTAGAGTGAATAGCTTCTCAAGAGAAGCCTTATCAATATTGGTTGGGGCTTGCACCGGTTGCCATGAATCGACGGACATAGGAAAGGAGTCCTAATTAAAGAAGTGTGGGTTAATAGTCAGCATTGTCCCATAAGCGTGGAATGATAAAAACCTGTGTTTTTGTGAGGCTATATAGGTAATTACCAAGTGGATTTTCCAATGGGAGTTTTTGTTAAAGTGAGGGCCCTTTTACAATATTACCAAGGTGCCTTTATTTTTCACTCCGGCCTTGGACAGGCACATGTGAGGCTTCATGATTATGGTGTTTTGTGCTTAAGACGAGCCGCAGATAAAGGGCAGCAAGACGCATTAATGCTTATTGGTATGCGCCTTAAGTATCGCGGTGTAAGTCATGAATACAAGGTTGCGGGTATTAAGTATCTGCGTGAATCAGCCAATTTGGGCTCAGTACAATCCCAATTTATGTTGGCCGAGGCCTTAACGGATGAATCTTTAGCGATTGAAAAATTCGATGAAGAAAAAATACAAAATTTATATGAAAGCGCCGCCCACCAAGGCCATAAGATGGCAGCCCTGCGATTAAGCAAGGCTTACGATCAAGGGTTGTGGGGCTTAAGCATTAACCAGAATAAAGCAGAATATTGGTCGCAACAGTTTTTTAGCGTGCAATAAAATTAAGAGTTAGTAAAAGTATGAAAGCAGAATTTGATGACATTCGTGCATATCAAGATCATGAAGTGAATGATATGTTGATGTCGCTATTGAAAGACAGTGAATTCTTACAATTTATTGCCACACAACAGTTTCCGCGTTTACAACGTTTTTTCCCTGCATTAATTAAAGGTCGAATTAAAAAGGCCCTGAAAAATCAGTTTAAAAACGTTCACAGCATTCAAACAATGCAAAATAAACTTGCGCCCTTCGTTCAGTCTTTATTAGATAAAACGGTTACTCAATTTAATGTCACCGGGATAGAAAATTTAAAAAAAGACCAGGCATATGTTTTTATGAGCAATCACAGGGATATTGCTATGGACCCTATGCTGGTGAATTACGCGTTGTTAAAAACCGGTTTATCCACCTGTAAAATTGCCATAGGTGATAACCTGATTGAACGTCCTTTTGTGAATAAACTAATGCGTTTAAATAAAAGCTTTGTGGTTAGGCGTAAACTTGAAGGTCGCAAGGAGAAATTGGCTGCGGTAAACCATTTATCGGCTTATATTCACGATAGCCTGAAGTCAGGTCAAAGTATTTGGATTGCACAAAAGGAAGGGCGAGCTAAAGATGGTAAGGATGTTACCGATAAGGCCGTATTAAAAATGTTACATCTGGCTGGGCGAAAATTGGGTTGGGATTTTAATGAGAGCATGAACTTTTTAAATCTAGTGCCGGTGACCATTAGCTATGAATGGGACCCTTGTGATGAAGATAAAGCCAAAGAATTAGATGCGATAAAACAACATGGCCAATATGAGAAATCACAAGATGAAGACTTCTTGAGCATAGTTAAAGGTATTAAAGGTAATAAAGGTCAGGTATCTATTCATTTTTCAAACCCGATTAAATTAGACTCCTCTGTACCTGAGCAATGGAGTCAAGCAGTGGATGAAAGTATTCACCAGAACTACCACCTTTACGATAACAATAAGCAAGCATATGACATACTCAATAGCGATAAAATGGAAGATGCCCTTGCCAATACTGTGTGGCAAGAAAAATATGGCCACTTATCCGATTCAGCTATTCAACAAATAGTGAGTACTTATGCTCAGCCGGTTGCGCTGAAAAAAGCCGTGCAATTATCATGATGTTGGCTTCAAAAAAATCAGTTTTGCCATTTGGAGCGGTGACTTTAACGCTACTGGCGGCAGCTTTGTTATTTCAGTTATGGCCAGAATCCTCTTGTGAAAAATTGGAAGAAAATATGCAAGCCGGGTATTTTTTGCGCTGGATGCCACCACAACTTATGCTTATAACTGCAGATAAAAAAACCTTAATGCTATCCGCTGATGATGAAGAGCTGGCATGTGAAGCCATGATGTTGGAGTTGGCTAAATAGTATGCCATGCTCATGAGCTTTCGAAAATAATTGAATTAGTCGTCATTGAGAGCGCTGCCAAGGGCTCTTTTTAGTGATGCTGGGTCGATGGTTTTATCAAACAAGGCACATACTCCCGCTTGACGGACACCACTTAGACGACTGCTGTTAGCTTCACTTGTGATCATAAGCACGGGTAAATAAGAAAATTCAGATTTAGATAAATATTCAGCCAATTCTTGGCCATTCATTTCTGGCATATTGTAGTCAATGATCATGAAATCAATATTATCTTGGTGTAATAAATCTATTGCTTCTAGGCCATTCTCGGCTTGAAGACAATGCTCTATGCCGCAAGAACTGAGCATTCGTGCAATATGACGTCGTGCGGTTTTTGAATCATCTACGATAAGCCCTTTTAAGTTATCTACATCTAAATTATCAAGAGGCAAATTTGATACCTCCAATGTGTCGCGTGCGGCCTTTAAGGCAGTGCGAAAATCTCGGCGATCAAAAGGCTTAGGTAGAACGGCCAGTACACCAGCTTGTTTGATGGGGTCAATTTTAGAAAAACTGGTCTCGCTGGAAATCAACATAAAGTTAATATCTTGGCTGAGGGGTTGATTACGAATAATTCGTAACAGTTCTATGGCGTTCATGTCGCTAAAGTACATAGAGCTGATGACTAAATCTGGTTGTGAGGTGCTTAAGGCATCTAGTGCTTGTTGGCCTGAGGTGAGCACATCCAATTTAGTGATTCCCTCTTCTTGCAAAACCTGGCAAATGATTTTGCTTTGAGTGGTGGATGGCTCAATAAGTAAAACAGTGAGGTCTTGAATTTGCAGAGACATGTCAAACCTTCGAAGAGTTTTATTTGAATGTAGTTTTGTTAAATTAATTGTCTCAGCGCTTTATTTGACGCAGTTTCTTCCCGATTCTTTGGCCTCATACAGAGCCTTATCTGCTCTTTGCAAAACATCTTTCCTGGTTTCTTGACCAAAACGTACCTGACTAAGACCTATGCTAACCGTGACATAAGGCTGAGTATCAGAAAACTCATGGGCTATTTGGGCCTTTTGCATGGCTTGAATAAATCGTTCTGCGACAATCTGAGCTCCTTCTTCGTCGGTACCTGGCAGCAGTACAACAAACTCTTCTCCACCGTAACGCGCTAAAATATCAATAGGACGCTTAAGGGCTGATTTAAGCGTTTGAGCCACTTGACGCAAACATTGGTCTCCCTGAATGTGACCATAGTTATCGTTGTACTTTTTAAAATGATCTATATCCATAATCATTATGGTAAGGGGGGCTTTTTTACGGTGGTGGTCTTTCCACAAGCGCTCAAACATATCTTCATAGCCGCGGCGATTCATTACCTGGGTGAGCACGTCGTAATGGGCTACTTCATCCAGTTTCTGATTGGCTTTCATTAATTCAGCTTGTATAGACGAAACCTTAAGCATGGCTTTGGCAATGGCGCTTAATACATCCTCGTGGACGGGTTTGCTGATATAAGTATCGCCACCTACGTTTAGGCCCTCAACAATGTCTTTAGGCTCGGTACGGGCGGTTAAATATATGATGGGCACCCAGTGGTCTTGCAATAAGCCGCGCAAGGCTTTGCAGGTTTCAAAGCCGGATAACCCTGGCATTTCAACATCCAAAATGATGAGGTCGGGCACTTTTTCGCTCACCTTAAAAAGAGCGTCTTCACCCGATTCACACGAAATAACCTCGCAATCTAATTGAGCCAGATACTGGTTAATAACGTACCTTTGAGTGCGAGAGTCGTCCACCACCATTATCTGTGGCATTTATCTTCCTTAACTACATATCTGATTTAAGCATAGCAGGGCTCTGTGAAACGTTTGCAGCAATATCATTGCAAATAATTCGAAGATCAATATAACCATGAACTTATGCATTTAAGTAATAACGTGGCTGTTTTTACCTATACATAGTGTTTTATACTGTGATCTCAACTGGCTGGGTCATTGATATGCTAGGGTTAATATTGAGAGTAAGGAATCTTTAGATGAGTGATTATGGGCACCTGAGTAGGCAGGCCACATTAGCATCTATTATTGTGGCGGTGATACTCATCGTGACAAAAACCTGGGCCTATTGGGCCACAGGGTCGGTGAGCTTGTTAGGATCCTTACTGGACTCTTTTTTAGATGGTATTACCTCTTTTATAAATTTTGTGGCCTTACGCTACGCTCTTATACCTGCCGATGACGATCATAAATTTGGCCATGGCAAGCTGGAATCTATTGCCGCGCTTGCTCAGTCTGCCTTCATGATTGGCTCTGCTTTTGTACTGGTGCTTAACAGTTTTGACGTGATGATTGATAAACGCCAGGTGGTGAATAGCCAATGGGGTATGTATGTCAGTATTCTGGCCATTGTTTTAACTATTGCCTTGGTCATGTTTCAAAAACACGTCCTGTCTAAAACCAAGTCCCTTATTGTAGAGGCCGACTCACTTCATTATCAGGGTGACATCCTCATGAATGGTGCGGTGCTCTTAGCTATGATCATGGCGAGTATTGGGGTTTTCTGGGTTGATTCGGTCATGGCCTTATTTATTGGCATATTTTTATGTGTAAACGCCTGGCGCGTTGGAAGTAAAGCCTTTGAAGATTTAATGGATATGCAATTGCCTGAGGTTGAGCTGCGAATTCATGAGGTAGTGAGTCGCGCCCAAGGCAGTGAAGGGTGTCACGATGTGCGCTGTCGCCAATCCGGGCCTAATATGTTTATTCAATTTCACTTGGAATTAGATGAAAATCTGGCACTTTGGTCTGCTCATGAGATAGGGGACCGAATTGAAAAAAATATCATAGCGGAATACCCCTATGCGGACGTTCTCATTCATCATGACCCGGTAAAGGTAGTCCCTTAATGCTGCGTTATCTGCTATTAGCAAGTTTGTTGATAGGGCAAATGAGTTGGGCTGGCGGGCTATTGCCACAAGCCGTAGATTCACCGGCGTCTTCACCTGACTCAGATTACGAAGCAGAGGTAGAAGAAGTTGAAGAGTCGGAGCTTGAAATTGGTCTACTGGATTGGTCACAAAATCTTGGCAGTGATTATGTTGAAAACCTAAATGATGGCGTCGATTCGTTTTTTATGGATGCATTTTTTGATGATGAAATTATCAATGATGAATCCTCAGGCAGTAATGGCCGTTTATTTTTTGCCACTCGGCGAGTCCAGGATGAGGGTGTCGATTACCAGATGGGTATTAATTTGAAATTGGTACTGCCCAGAACCCGTGATCGCTTTAAAATACTGGTAGAAACCGATGAAAATGAAGACAGTGAAAAAGAATCGAATGTTTTAGGAACCACCAATAATGTAACCTACTCCACTGCATTACGAGTGGAGCTGCGAAAGGGCAAACGCTGGAAATCCAGTTGGGATAACGGCATTCGTTGGTCGGGCCAGCCAGTTTATTTTTCTAGGGTAAGGCTTAGGCGCACCGATTATTTTGATAATTGGCGCTCTCGTATTTTACAAACCGTATCCTGGCGTACTGATGTTGAATGGGGCGCAAATTTTAGCACCAGTTTTTTAAGGCCCATTGGCTTGCATCAGCATTTTCGTACCGGTTTCAGTGCGGGTTATTTATTAACAGATGATTTTGCTGACCTAAGAACCAGCGCCGCTATTTTCCACGAGTTAAGCTCTCGATCAGCCATGTTGTATCAGGTGGCGGTGTTGGGTGATACAAACTCGATTACTAAAGTAAACGATACTATTTTTTCGGTAAGCTATCGTCGCAAGATTTATCGGCATTTTGTTTTTGCTGAGGTGGTGCCTGAGGTGTCTTGGCCCAGGGCAGAGGAAGAGGGCGATGACAATTATAAAGCGACTCCCGCCATTAATTTCCGCCTAGAAATGATCTTTGGCCCGGAAAAACATTAAAATAAAACTGGCTAAATTGAAGCCCCGAATTGAACTGTCTGGGTAACTCAAAGTAAAAGTGACTACCCGATTCTGGTGCATTTTTATAGGCAATAGATCCAGCATGAGCTTCGATGATCCTTAAACAAATTGACAACCCCAGCCCATGACTCGTCTCCCCACCTGTCGTCCTATGACCTAAACGATTAAAAGCTTTAAACAATTTGCCAGTATCCTCAGCATTGATGCCAGGTCCTTGGTCAATCACATTTAAGCGGATCTTGCCGGCTTCCTTCTCAATACTCACGGTGATTTGAAAATGCTCCGGTGAATATTTAATGGCATTGCTGAGCAGGTTATCGATTACCTGGGTAATACGAGTTGGATCTATATCTACCATTGCGCTTTCAGGAAGTTTTTCAATTATCTCAATATTTTTTTCCTGGGCCTTATTAGTAAAGAAGGAAACACGCTCTTTAGTAATATCTGACAGGTTTAGAGCCATCTTGTGTAATTGAATTTTGCCTTATTCTATCGCGCTGATATCCAGTAAGTCATTTAACAGGTGTTGCATGCTGGAGGTGCTTTTCTGGATCATTTCTAACAGAGATTGAAATTTGTCATCAGGTAATTCGCCCTTACTCAATCGCTTACTGGCATGTTGAATGACACTGAGCGGGTTGCGAAGATCATGGGCGGCCATGCCAAGAAATTTGTTTTTCTCCTCACTTATATTGTTTAATTCCCGAATTTGATCCACATAATCTGCGCGGTGATTAATACGGCGTACAAATTCTTCTGGGTTAAATGGGCGTAATAAAAAATCGTCTCCGCCATTTTTAAGAAAAAATGCGGCGGTGTCGTGATCACCTTTACTGGAGACGCCTATGATTTGCAATATGGGGTCTGGGTAGATAGTGCGAATATTACGGCATATATCGTGACCCATGCCATCAGGGAGGAATTGATCCAGTATGACCATGTCGGGTTTTTGTTTCATAACCATCATGCATTCAGCAGCATCTTTAGCCCCAATTACTTGAAACCCTTGGTTATTTAAAAGTTTCTCAAGGCTAAGCAGGGCGGAGCGGCTGTCATCTACCACTAAAATGGTAAAGGCATGATTAAATAAAACCCGATTAATGAGTGCACAGATATAATGAATGCTATAAGCACCCGTTTTGAAAACATAGTCCACTAGGTCATGAGTAATAAAATGGGCTCGAACAGAAGGGTCTTGTTGACCCGTGAAAACAATAGCGGGTATCTGATACTCATTAACCAGAGTAACAGCATCGCCATTGTTGCAATCAGGTAATTGCAAATCCACTGTGGCAATGAAGTAGTCTCCGCTATTTTTTTGAAGTAACTCTCTTGCCTGCTCCAGGTTAGCGGCGGTGTCTGCATGTATTTGGTAAGTTTCTTGTAATTCGCTTTTAATGGCTCCCGACAGAGACATGGCATCTTCAATGATGAGTACTTTATCGCCGCGCATGAATCAACAATCCCTAAGGCAGTGGAGTCCCACTTATAAGCTTAGCCCTAATAATTTAGATCGTGTAATTTTGGAAGGATTTGAAGGTGAAAAAGGAAGGGTATCAAGGCCTTTTCCCCTGATGGGTAAAAGGCCTTAGTAAACTGGCTAATTACGCCATTTCATTTTCGCTAAAAATACCATCAAAAAGTATGGTAGATAGATAGCGTTCGCCAGAATCGGGCAAAATAACTACCAGAGTCTTACCAGCATGCTCGGGCTGCTTAGCCACTTTAAGTGCAGCGGCTACGGCGGCGCCACCTGAGATACCCGCTAAAATACCCTCTTCTTTCATGAGTCTTTGTGCCATCTCAATGGCCTCTTCATTTTCGATGGTCTCTACCTGATCAACCAGCTCTAAATCCAAATTTTCTGGAATAAAGTTGGCACCTATGCCCTGAATCTTATGAGGGGCAGGGGTTAAGGTTTCACCGGCTCTTGTTTGGCTAATAAGAGGAGAGGCAGCAGGTTCTACTGCAACACTGGTGATATTTTTACCTTGAGTTTTCTTAATGTAGCGACTCACACCTGAAATAGTACCGCCAGTGCCCACACCTGCCACCAGAATATCGATACTGCCTTCGGTATCATTCCAAATTTCAGGGCCGGTGGTTTTTTCATGAATAGCCGGATTAGCAGGGTTGTTAAACTGCCCAAGAATCAGTCGGGTTTGAGGGGCTTCTTCATACAAGGCTTGGGCTTTATCGATGGCGCCCTTCATGCCTTTAGGGCCTTCGGTTAATACAATGTTGGCACCCAGAGCTTTCATCACTTTTCGGCGTTCAATGCTCATGGTTTCTGGCATGGTCAAAGTTACTTTATAACCCCGTGCAGCCCCAACAAATGCCAAGGCGATGCCGGTATTACCACTGGTGGGCTCAACAATTTCCATGCCCGGCTTTAATTGACCGTCTTTTTCCGCCTGCCAAATCATGTTGGCACCAATGCGGCACTTTACTGAATTGGCCGGGTTGCGACTTTCGATTTTTAATAAAATATTAGCGTCGGTAATTTTCTTTAAACGCACAAGCGGAGTATTGCCAATGGATTGGCTGATATCGTCAAAGACTTTCATGGTATACCTTGAAATACAATATGGGTAACAGTCAGGTATCAAAACAAAAAGTGAGTATAAAGGGAAGGGTTTAAGCAGGGATAAACAACCTGCCACTTTAAAACAAAAGTGCAGGTGTTTATTTGTTAGTCTGTTTGATTAATTAGTTTGCAGTTCAGAAATTAATGCGTCTTTTTTAAGCCACATCTCATGAGTCCATTGTTGGAACTCAGCACGAAACTCATCGTCCTCGTTGTAATCTTTTTGGGTGAAGTGGGCAGGAATAGGCTCTACTTCAATTCGAACTTTTACATTTTTAATACGCCCACTTAAAAAGTCCCAAAAACTTGGAATGCCATCTGGGTATACGATGGTGATGTTCAACAAGCTTTGAAATTTATCACCCATAGCATTCAGCGCAAAAGCGATGCCGCCAGCTTTGGGCTTTAATAGGTTCTGGTAAGGCGATTGCTGTTTACTGTGTTTTTTCTCAGTGAAGCGGGTGCCTTCCATGAAATTCATGACACTGGTTGGGGTGCGCGCAAACTTCTCACAGGCAATGCGTGTGGTTTCCAAATCTTTGCCACGCATTTCCGGGTGTTTTTCCAGGTATTCACGGCTAAAGCGTTTCATGAATGGGAAATCAAGCGCCCACCAGCTTAGGCCCATGATAGGAACCCTAATGAGTTCCTGTTTTAGAAAGAATTTTAACAGCGGAATTCTGCCCTTTAGCAGGTGCTGTAATACCAGAATATCAACCCACGACTGATGGTTAGCGTTAACCAAATACCAGCCTTTGTAGTTCAAGTCAGATAACCCTTCTACATCCCAATGGGTTTTTTGCGTCAGTGCCATCCAGCCTGAATTGCACATCACCCAGCATTCAGCAATTTTAGTGAGAATTGGAGTGAGCAAGTTGTGCCAAGGCTTTAACGGAATGATCACCTTAATGAGAGCAAAGACAAATAGGCACGAGCACCAGAAAACTACATTAATAAAAAGTAAGCTGGAAGCCAGGATACCCACCAGGGGTTTAGGTAAAAAATTAAACATATATCTGCTCAAATAAAACATCCGCGGGCATCTATTTTAATGCACGCGGATTTTAAGGTAACGGTTAAAAAAGACCAAAATCAGGGCTTTTTTACGCCATTTTATTGGTTGTTTTCGGCCTGAATCGCGGTAAGCGCAATGGTGTAGATGATGTCTTCTACTAAAGCTCCGCGAGATAAGTCGTTTACAGGCTTAGCCAAGCCTTGCAGCATGGGGCCAATGCTCACTACATTAGCACTTCTTTGTACTGCTTTGTAAGTAGTATTGCCGGTATTTAGATCAGGGAATATTACCACGCTGGCCAAGCCAGCCACAGCGCTATTGGGGGCTTTAGAGGCCGCAACAGACGCTGTGGTGGCGGCATCATATTGCAAAGGCCCATCAATAATCAGTTCAGGGTTTTTATCTTTAGCCAGTTGTGTGGCATTGCGTACTTTTTCCACATCACTGCCTGAACCTGATGATCCTGTGCTGTAGCTGATCATGGCTACTTTGGGGTCAATACCAAAAGAGTGCGCGCTGTGTGCACTTTGCAGGGCGATATCAGCTAGTTCATTGGCGTCTGGGTCAGGGTTCACCGCGCAATCGCCGTATACCATAACCTGTTCTGGTAATAACATGAAAAAGACAGAAGATACCAATTTGGCGTTGGGGGCAGTTTTTATTAACTGCAATGCAGGGCGAATGGTATTGGCGGTGGTGTGTATGGCGCCACTTACCAGGCCATCCACTTCATCCAAAGCCAGCATCATAGTGCCCATCACCACAGTGTCTTCCAGCTGTGCCTCAGCCATGGGAGCACTTAGATTTTTGTGTTTCCTCAGTTCTACCATGGGCTCTACATACTGGCCTCGAACCACATTCGGATCGAGTATTTGCAAGCCTTGAGGAAGGTTTACACCTAGGCTGGAGGCTATTTGAGCAATGCGCTGTGGGTCGCCCAGCAGGATACATTGAGCAATGCCTCGCTGTTGGCAGATGACAGCGGCTTGTATAGTCCTAGGCTCTTCTCCTTCGGGAAGGACCACGCGCTTATTGGCCGCCTGCGCCCGTTGAACTAACTGGTAGCGAAAAGCTGCTGGGCTTAGTCGGGTCACATGATCTACTTTTAAGCGCTCTAATAGATAGTTGGCATCAAGGTGTTGAGCCACATGACCCATAATAGATTCAACTCGTTCAATATCATCCGGTAACACCGCATCATCCATGTTGGATAGCTGCGAGGCGGTTTGAAAGGTGTCCGTTTGCACCGTTAAAACCGGCAGATTTTGCAAAGATGGCGTGAGAAGGTCCATTACCCTAGGGTCCGGTTGCAGGCTACCGGTTAACAATAATCCCGCTAGTGGTACACCGTTATTGGCGGCCATAGCGCTGGCCAATAAAATGTCCTCTCTGTCTCCTGGTGTGACAATTAAAGCACCCGGCTGCAGAGTACTGATCATATTTGGTACAGTACGGGCACAAAGACTAATGCTTCTAACCCGGTTATGGGGTTGCTTTGGTGTGTGTAAATATTCAGCTTGCAAATAGTTGGCTATATCCTCAATACGAGGGGCTACTAGGCTAGGGTCCCAGGGAATCATGCCGAGAATCTTGATATCTGCACTTTCCAGTTGAGGCAGGTTTTCCATGGCCAGCTGGGTGCTGCTCACATTGGCATTGATCACTCCTTGGTCCTTAAGGGGGATGGCTGGGTTATTCGGCGCATTCACCTTATTGATAATAATGCCCAAAAGGTTACTGTTTTTGTGACCACCATATAAACCTTTTGCCATGGTGATGTGTTCTTTTAATTCGCTGATAGTGCGACCAAAAGGGGATGTCACCAGGATGACTTCAGCATCCAGTGTTTTTGCCATTTCGACATTTAATTTTACGGTATAGGGCTCATTTCGATCGGGTGCGATACCTTCCACAATGACCACGTCTGCATCTTTAGCCACCTGGTGATGCATAGCCACCACATCTTCCATTAACCTATCCTGTTTTCCCGCACCCACCATATTTTGTGCTTGTTTAAGACTAATGGGGTTAGGTGGTTCAATGCCGGTGGCATGACTGATCATTTCAATAGAGCGATGACGATTATTTTCTTTGAAGTGAGCAATAGGCTTACAAATAGCGACCTTCAAACCCTGTTGATCTAAAGCCCGGATAAGGCCAAGAGTAATGGAGGTTAGGCCTGTTTTAAGTTCAGTAGGGGCGATAAAAAAAGTATGTTGCATGAAAATATCCTACTGTTTATTGATTGGTGCAAACAAGGTTGTGAGTATCCATGGCGATCATTAACTCTTCATCGGTGGCAACCACCAACGCCAGGGTACTGCTATCTGAGCTAATACGACCCTGCTCATCGCCGTTTTGTTTATTGAGCTCACCATCCAATTTAAAGCCAAAAACTGCTAGGTGCTCAAGAATTAAGCTGCGAGTGAGGCGGTCGTTTTCACCTATGCCTCCGGTAAATACCAGCGCATCTATTTTGGGTAAGGATACTGCTAAAGCTCCCAAATAGCGGGCTACTTTAAAAGCAAAAATCTCGATGGCTAAGTTGGCGCGACGATCGCCTTTTTCAGCTGATTGCTGAATTTCTCGCATATCATTGCTGATGCCCGATATCCCGAGTAAGCCACTTTTTTTGTTAAGCAGGTTCATCACTTCGCTCAAGCTAATGCCCAAGCGCTGGCATAAAAAATCCATTAGACCAGGATCAACATCGCCGCTGCGTGTTCCCATGACCAAGCCTTCTAGTGGCGTCAGGCCCATGGAGGTATCCACGCTTTGCCCATTTTTCACCGCACAAGCACTGCAGCCATTACCCAGGTGGGCTACTAACAAGTTGCAATCGTTGTTTGCTTTGTTCATTAGCTCGGCCGCTTTTTCGCTAACATAGCGATAGCTGGTGCCATGAAATCCATAACGGCGAACCTGATGCTGCTCATAAAGTTCATACGGCAAACCGTATAGAAAAGCGGCTTCCGGAAGCGTCTGATGGAAGGCTGTATCAAATACAGCCACCTGAGGAAGTGCAGGCAGTAGCGCTGTTATGGCGTTAATGCCTAATAAATTAACCGGGTTATGAAGAGGGGCCAGGTGATGGAGCTTTTCAAGCGCTTTAATATTTTGTGCATTCAACAATAATGATTCACTGTAGGCCTCACCACCATGCACCACCCTGTGGCCGACACCGCTAAGGCTATTAAGCAAATTATGTTCAAGCAATATAGCAATAACACTTTTTATAGCCCCTTGATGGTCCTGACTTTCGGGGGTGACTTGAACTTTACTTGGTTGTTTAAGTGTTTGAAATTGAATGCTCGCCAACGGACTGCCTAAGCGCTCGGCGAGTCCATGGATTAATACTTGAGCGGATTGTGGGTGAATAACGGCAAATTTAAGGGAGGAACTGCCACAATTTAGAACCAGGATATTTTTTTGATTCGTCATTAGATTTTAATACTTCTTTAATGCGGGCAAAGCCTGCTTTCTACATTTTATGTATGCAAAGGGGCCCGCACAGACTCTGGCAGGGTTTTCTCAATGGATTTTAAAATGGAAATAGCTTCGCGATAAGGTTGTTTGTCGGGACGTTCTAAAATGAAACGAACCTGACTCTGATATTGGGGACCACAGCGTTCACAGTGTTCCACTCGTGCTTTAACTTCTCTTAAACTGTGCAGTCCTGCGGACATATTAAGGTGAATCAATTGCCCAGCTTTCAACTTCTTGGAGCTGTTAAATACCAAGCTATAACGGTTAAACTTTATGAGCTGGGCAGGAATGGCATTTTTGAAGCGACTAAACCAACCCAAAATATTAATGCTTAGATCCATTATGTCGCCTCCTTTATTAATTTTGATCACGTTAATCAGTTTAGCTCAGTTGGATAAAGATATTATTATGCACGAGTTTATTTGACATTATGCGCTGATTTACAACGCGAAATAATAATTAGTGCACAATTCTCTGCTTCAAGTCACCTGATTAAGAAATATAGCTTAAGAAGCGCCAAATTTGGCCATGTATTTTCAAGCACCAGCCCCCTTGACCTTGTGACCAAGCTCTTGCAAATACTTTACACTTTGTTCAGTTAAATCGCCTTGTAGCTCAATCACCCAGTTTTTTACTGCGCCACCGCAACCAAAGCGCTTTTTTAGTTTTTTACACAAGTCACTGACGCTTTTTTTATCGGCCTCAAAGCCAGTAATAGTGGTGACAATTTTACCGCCACGGCCTTTTTTCTCTTTTTGTACTCTTAATATGCCATCACCTTCTGGAGCCTGACTTTGTTTACAGGTGCAGTCATCAATGGCATTTCGACATTGAGGACAAACCCGGCCATCTTCGGTGGAATATACCAAGGACATTTCACTCTCCCAATTTAGTTGAGACGTTTGATCCAATTTAATGGTTGATGAGCTTTAACTTAATAAATGAATGTTTCGATTCACTACGTGTTTTGTTAAAGCCCTTATATTTTGCTGTACAAAAAACAGTCTTGTAGTGACAGGCGCCCGTATAACATTCGTAAATGGGATCTGCGTCACGAAAAAAGTGTGTGCTGCTATGGACAGATAAAAAGAGCAACAAAGATTAAATTCACAAAATAAATTTTAAACGATTTATATGTTGTAAAGATACTTTGCTTTGGGGGTAAGGGCTCCTAAGTATCTTATTTTCTTAGATTTTTTTATTATTAGAGCTAAAGAAATGTATCGTCAGGTTTTATTTTTAGGTAAAGTGCCGAGCATAAAACAAACAAAAACAATACTTTGTTCTGATGGGTTGTACACAGGGAAAAGTTGTTTGAAATTCAACCTGAGTAATTAGTGTTCAGTTTGGGTTTTAACAGGGAGCGATAGGTCGGATGAAGGCTGATTTCATCATAAATATTCAAATGTCAGATTTAGTTCTGCAAGAGCAATTGCAGCGATGGATTACTGGCTGCGACAGCTTGGCCAATACCTTGCGAGTACAAGATGCTCAGATGCATTATTGGGACTGGAATCAGTTTGCCGGTTATATGCATAGTGCTAAGACATTACCCAAGGGCTTAATCGTTTTTTCTGATCAGATTGATGATAAAAGAGAGCGCCAGGTTTTATTAAGTGGCGCGCTTGATTACATTTGTGAACCTTATAATTTCGAAAATGTTTTTTTGCGATTATCCCAACATGTTCAGCGTGTGCGTTACCAGGCACAACTGGAAAACCTTAGCGTTACCGACCCCCTTACTGAATTATTTAATCGCCGAAAATTTAATCAAGATTTAGATAAATGCCGACGCCAAAATTTGCGTCAGGGATGTACCAGTTCGCTATTGCTTATAGATGTTGATCACTTCAAAAAGTTTAACGACAGTTATGGCCATGTGGCAGGAGATCAATGTCTTCATCAGCTCGCACAGGTTCTTAAGCGTGAAGCTGTGCGGCCTCATGATATTGCTGCTCGTATTGGTGGAGAAGAATTTGCCATTATTCTTCCTCAAACCCATAAAGAGGGGGCATTACATGTGGCCAAGCGTGTGCTCGAAGGGGTGCAGGCATTAAAAATTTCCAATGAACAAACCCAATTGGGTTTTGTTAGCATTAGTGTGGGTTTAGCCAGTGTCATGGGCGAAACGGACATAATTCAATGGCAAAACGAGGCAGACAAGGCGTTATATATGGCTAAAAAAAGTGGCCGTAATCAGATAGTTGAAGCGCAAACGGGGCCTTTAAACTCAAAAAGAAAGACCCTGGATGTCGAACCCGCCTAAACCAGGCTACTTTTTAGAGAATACATTCTTCGATTTTTCTAATAAAGGTGTGAGCTGGTTTCGCGTGTGGATCCTGAGCGCTTCCCCTGCCAGTAAAGCCGATAGATCTGCCAGGCATTGGTTCATGTCAGACACCGAACTAGCAATGATCTCATAATCGTAATGATGGTCTTGCACTGAAATTTTGGTTAACTCAGTAAGCTCCTGTTGCAGCAGCCTAACGACGTTGAAGCATTGATTTTTCACCGTGACATTTGGCGATTCCCAGTATAAATCCTCAAGTACTTCCAGCAGCTCTGTAATATACACAGAGGCCTTGGCAATGCTAATGGCCATGGCATCTCACCCTTTAATTATAGTCATATCCTAAGTGTAGTCGCTTTGCGCTAATTGGTAGCCTGGCACGGGAAGGTTTAATTAGCTGCTAGGCTTAATAGATCTGGATTTAAAGTCAATTCAAGGTTGGCCAAATGTCGCGCTTTTCACTTTGCTTAATTGCTTGCCTATTAGTAGGCACACCTTATGGATATGCTCAGGCGCCAAAAGCCCCCACTGAGAAAAATATTCATCAAATTTTCAATAATGAGTTTGGTCAGAAGTTACTGTTTTTCAAGCCTTATGACTTTCCGGTAGAAGTGGAGCGTATTCATAAAGGCTTAGTAGGTAGTTTGGATAAGTGGGTAAAGTTGGGCCTGGTCACGAAAAAGAAGTCTCGGTTTTTAGCTGAGAAGGTTATGTATGGAGAGCCTCGGCAGGTGAGTGTTGGCGGTTTTGAGTACGGTCTAAATCAGGAAAATATGTGGGTTAGTGACCAAGGATTTTTTTATGGCCGCCCAAACTTGAAAAAGGTATTTAACGTCAGTCAGGTCAGTGCTCAAGGGGAGGACTATGTCTGTGAGGTGTATTTATCTTGGTACGCCGTGGATATTCCTGATTGGTTGAATAAAGTGAACCTGAAGGACAGAAAACTGCGCACACTTAAGCGCGCAAAAGAGAGTGAGGGTCGTCCCTTTGAAAAGTATATTTATTTCATTTTTAAGGGACAGCGTTGGCATTTATGGACTGAGAAAAGCGGTGAAGGCCTCTTTTAGTGCGTCTGCCTAGTTACAAAATATAAGCAAAAATGAGTTAAGCACCAATAAGTGACTGTCCGCATACTCGTAATACTTGCCCGCTCAAACCCTGGCTATTGGGTTGAGCAAAAAGCGCAACCCCTTCAGCCACATCTTGTGGTTGCCCGCCTTGAGATAGCGAATTCATTCTGCGCCCCATTTCACGGGTCATAAACGGAATTTGGTCGGTCATCTGGGTTTCAATAAAGCCTGGCGCAATGGCATTAATGGTTTTTCCTGTATGTTGCCATAGGCTAGCTTGATGACGAACATAGCCAGCAATACCAGATTTGGATGCGGCGTAATTGGTTTGCCCAACATTACCTGCTATGCCACTGATGGAGCTAATACAAATAACCCTGGCCTGTTGGCTAAGCAAGTTTTGTTGCTCTAATAGTTGGGTCACCTGAATGGGGGCATTTAAATTGATGTTTAATGTCATTTCCCAGAAGTGATCGGGCATACGAGCCAGGGTTTTATCTCGGGTTACGCCAGCGTTGTGAACCAGAATATCCAATGTTTTTCCTTTTAAGGCCTCTTGGATATCCTGGCAAACGTGGTCACTGGTGATGTCAGTGGCCAGGCTGATGCCGTTTAGCTTGGCCATAGTGGCGTCTAAGGCTTTTTTGGCGGGAAGAATATCAAGACCTATCACCGTAGCGCCATCGCGAGTGAGGGTGCTGGCGATGGCAGCGCCAATACCCTGGGCTGCGCCCGTAACCAGGGCCACTTTTCCTGCCAGAGGTTGTTGCCAATTGAACGAGACTGGCTCGCCATTATGGCTTTGAACGTACAGGGGTTGCCCACTTATATAGCTGGCTTTGTGACTTAATAAAAAATTTAAAGGGGTGGCTAGGGTATGGCTGATTTGTCCTTCCACATAAACCAGGTTTACCGTGACGCCTTTACGGCCCATTTCTTTAGCGTAAGAGCGGGTGAAGCCATTTAGCGCTTCCATTACGCTGGCTTGCTCCAAGTCGCTCCAGTAAGAGGGAGCCTTGGCTAAAATAACAATGCGTCCAGAGACAGGTAACTGAGCTGCGTTTTGGCTAAAAAATGTTTTTAGGCTTTGAAGTTGCTCTATGGTTTTAAACTCAGTGGCATCCATGAGTAGGGCGTCATAAGACGAGCTGTCTTCTTCAGTAAATACTTGGCTCTTAATTTCGGCATCTTTTAATACCTGTTGCAGAGCGTGACTGGCTTCGTGGGCCAATAAAACCTCACCCTTCACCCAGGGAGTCTCTCCTTGATAGCGTTGCAATGTTAGCGGTTTTTTTACCCCCACAGCATTCATTAGGGTTTGACCCATTTTTGAATAAAATAGATTTTCTATCATCTTGCTCATGGGAATCCTGGGATTATTTTATTTATTTTGCGGCTTATTTGAATGATTTGGTCAGGGCAAGGGCCCTTCAATTAGGGCCAGCCAAGAGTTTGATTTGATGAGTGGCCGCTAGATTAAATAGCCCCAGCTGTAAGATAAATTGATGACGCTTAAGGCAACGATGCTGATCCAGGTTATGAGTGTTCCCCAGTAGCGACCTGTGTGGGTTTCTCCTTTCCCTGCCTTGAAGCCCCATGCATGGGCGACTCTGGAGAGTAGTAGGCTCAGTCCACAGGCATGTAACAATATAAAGTTAGCGCCATTAAGCTCGGCTAGTACCAGTAAAATAAGACCAATAGGAATGTATTCGCTGGCGTTGGCATGGTTGCGCCCGGCAATAAGAAGGCTGTCATGCTCGTGACCCAGGCCAGTTTTATGTTTGATGCGCTGCTTAACGACCGAATAGGCAAGGTGAATCATGAGCAGAGCCAATAATGAGGCGTAAAATCCGCTAATGGGCAAAAATGGCATAGAACCTACTTAAGCTTATATTTGTTTTGCGAACCCTAAAACCTAGCCGCCAATCTGTCAATGGTGCAAATATGGATACATCTATGGCTATGCTATGGGCATTTGGCTATACCTAAAGGATAGATGATTAAATAGTGATTTTTGTTTGTGGCTTTAAATGATTATTTTTTAGTAGCACGCTTGGTGTTTTTCACCCTGTTACTGCTCGCTTTTCTTGTTTTTGGCAGGGGCTTGCGCAGAGTAATGGAAGAGTTGGCTTATTCACTGTTTGTGGGCACTTTGTCTATTTTGGTGCTGGCACAAAGCATTGCCTTATATGCGCTGCTCGGTAATAACCAGAGTTTGGCTGAATCACAGGTGTGGCTGTTTAGCCTTGCTGTATTAATGCTGCTGGTGAGCCTATTGGTGCTTTTGCGTCAGAGTTATCTGCGGCTATACGATAATCAGAATATGGGTAATCGTGAAAAGTGGCAGAGGGAAGTCTATGATAAATTACCTGCAGCCGTGTTTGTTGAGAAAAACCAACGGATTATTTATAGCAATAAATTGTTTCAAGATATTCAAAAGAAGTTTGTGCAGCTAAACCCTTTTTATCAATGTAAAAAAGAGCAGCAAACCTGTTGGTTAACCAGCCCTAATGGCGAGCGTTTTTCGTATTGGGTGGCCAGGTTTGCCTTGCCCAAAGAAGATGGCTGGGCCTACCTAGCCACTGAAATTACGGCCATTCAACTGCAACGAGACTTCATGTCTAAAGTGTTGCAAGATCTGGATCACCATGGCGACGACACCTTACCGGCCATTGTTAAAATTATTCATGACTTCTTCCCCAGCAGTTTAATTTATGTGGCAAGATTTGATGCCGATACTCACCGATATATTCATTTAGCTCATAGGGGGGATAAATCGAATCTGGATGTTTATTCCGACTTAAAAATAAAGCATGCCTTAGGAAAAAATAAAAACCATTGGCAGTGGATGGAGGTTTCTCAATTATATGAAGGCTCGGGTAATCACTTTATTTCTAAATGCGGTGCCTGTCATGTAGGAGGAGTAAGTCTATGTGATGAAGCTGGGCAGGAACTGGGTATCATTTTGGTATTGCAAAACCAAGCATTTAAACTCAATGATTTATTAAAAGATTTGCTGTCTGTTTTAAGTTTGCGGGTGCGTTTTGAATTAGAGCACATTCATGACAAACAGCTGATTAAAACCAGTAACGACCGCTACCATGCTTTTGTTGATCGCAGTGACGAAGCTATTGCTGATATTCATGTTTACCCTGGTATTCACCTCGATGATGATTTTGAAAGGCAGTGGGCGCAGTTACAGCAAGTGGGCAAGGTAAATGATTTTAACCCGGCCTTTGGGGATATGTTTAATACTCTGCCGAGTGTTGAAATTAAAGAGTTGTTAAATATAAAAAGTTTAAATAATGCCATTCAATATGTTTTTCAAAGTGGCTATGGCAGCGAGAAAATTGACCTGGTGCATAAGGACTCAAATAATCAAACACAGTGGTTAAGTTGCAGTGTCATGGTTGATATTGAAGATGGCCTATTGTTGCGTTTGTGGTTGATCATTCGTGACATAACCCAAAGCCGAATGCATATTCAAAACTTGGAAAATAAAACTCGTTATGATGCGTTAACGGGATTGCCTAACCGCTTAACGTCCCGCGAGACTCTGGAAGAAAAAATAGATCAGGCACAACAATTTGGTTTTAAAGTGGGGTTGTTGCTCATAGATCTGGATCGTTTTAAAGAAGTTAACGACACGCTTGGTCATCACTATGGTGATGTATTACTAAAAAAAATTGAGCCAAGAATTCGGCCGTTATTGACTGCCTGTCGTGGATCGTTTGCTCGCTTGGGCGGCGATGAGTTTGCTGTGATTATTCCCTCTTTACAGTGTGTGGAGGATGCTCAGAAATTGGCCCAAGATATTTTAATAAAAATACGAGAACCTTTTGATCTAGGCCAGCTAAATGTGGTCATTGGCGGCAGTATTGGCATTAGTATTTACCCTCAGGACGGTGCCGATACCAGTACCTTATTTCGTTGTGCCGATGTAGCCATGTATCAAGCTAAGAAACATCCGGGCGGAATTTTATATTATCGTCAGCAGATGGATGAAAACAGTCCCAGACGTTTGGCGCTGATGTCGGCTATGGAGCGTGGTATCACAGAGGGGCAATTCTTTTTATTGTATCAGCCAAAATTTAACTTAGATGAACATAGTATTCATGCCGCTGAAGCATTGATTCGCTGGCAGCACCCTGAAATGGGACTGGTGAGTCCAGGTGAATTTATTCCCATGGCAGAATTAAGCGATGTAATTATTCCCATGACGCAATGGGTAATTGATCAAGCCTTACAACAAATTCAAGAATGGCTAACTATTGGTATTGCCATAAAAGTATCGGTGAACGTCTCTACGCGAAATTTATTAGATGATGGTTTACTGGGTTTTATTGAAAAAAAGCTTAGTGAATATTCGGTACCGGCAAAACTGTTTGAATTGGAGATTACTGAAAGCGCTTTAATGGCAGACCCAGAGCGAGCCCTTTATACATTAATTAAAATTAGTGAAATGGGCATTAGTATTTCGGTGGACGATTTTGGCACCGGGCATTCTTCTTTGGTGTATTTACGTCAGCTGCCTATCGATGCGTTAAAAGTAGATATTATGTTTGTGCGTAATATGTGTAATAACAAGCAAGACGAAATTATAGTGAACTCCATTATTAATCTAGCTCACAATCTATCGTTAACGGTGGTGGCCGAAGGGGCTGAAGACAGGCAAACTCTGGATAAATTGCATGATATGTCGTGTGATTTAGTACAGGGCTTTTATGTGAGCAAACCTGTTACAGGGGAGGAGTTTATTCGGGTTAAAGAAAAATGGGACAAGTAAACGCCAGTTATGAAACTGGCGTTAAAAAATAGAAGGCTATTTGTAGCTTAGCGCCATTTCTACTTCTTCTTTACTGCCTAAAATAACCGGTACACGCTGGTGAATTTTTTCAGGCTCAATATCCATAATCGCGATATCACCATTGCTAGACAAACCGCCAGCCTGTTCAACCAACATAGACATAGGGTTACCTTCGTACATTAGGCGCAATTTACCAGGCTTTTTAGGGTCACGATTATCCCAAGGGTACATGAAAATACCGCCACGGCTAATGATACGGTGAACTTCGGCAACCATAGCGGCAACCCAGCGCATGTTGTAGCGCTTACCTAATTTGCCTTCTTCGCCCTGAAGTAAATCTGCCACGTAGTCTTGCATAGGCTTAGCCCAAAAACGCTGGTTAGACATGTTGATGGCAAATTCTTGTGTGCTTGGGGTGATTTTAGATTGGCAGTCGGTGAGCTTAAATTCTTTGGTAGTTGGATCAAGGGTGAAAATATCTACCCCTTGGCCAGTGGTCATTACCAAAAGAGTAGATGGGCCATATAAAACATAACCTGCTGCTAGTTGCTTACGACCAGATTGCAGGTAGGTTTTTTCATCGCTGCCATCACCGCCGTTGCTTGGCAAGATAGAAAAGATAGTGCCGACCGTTACATTAATGTCGATGTTAGATGAGCCATCCAAAGGATCAAATATCACTAGGAATTCGCCATCTTTATTGGCGGGTACCGGGAAGTCTTCTTCTTCACTGGCAATGCCGGCCACTACTGGGCAGGCTTTGAGTGTGTCTTTTAACAGGTCGTTAGAGATAACATCCAGCTTCTTTTGAGTTTCCCCTTGAACGTTTTCCTGGTCAGCACAACCTAACACTCCGCCCATGGCGCCTTGCTGCAATAGAAAAGCAATTTCTTTGCTGGCATCTAATACAGCATTAATGGCCGTAACAAGAGGCTTTGGTGTTTGATTTTGTTCAAAAATTTGCTGAACAGTCTGCATGGATAAACCCGCTAACTTGAATATTGTGAAATGGCGCGCATTGTACACAAGGCGGGTTAATTAGACCATATCTGTGCGGTACATCAGCACAATGTGAAATGGCGACAGCGTGAGCTAGGTACACAAAGAGGGTTAATTAGACCATATCTGTACTGCACCTTGGCACCATGTGAAATGGCGGCAGCATGAGCTAGGTACACAAAGAGGATTAATTAGACCATATCTGTGCGGTACATCAACACAATGTGAAATGACGACAGCATGAGCTAGGTACACAAAGAGGGTTGATTAGACCATATCTTTACGGTACACCGGCAGAATGTGAAATGGCGACAGTGTGAGCTAGGTACAAAAGGAGGGTTAAATTAGAGCCTGTCTCTAAGGCACATCGGCAGAATGTGAAATGGCAGCATCACTCCACTTGCATCTGCTGACTTAAAATTGATCCTTCATAGCTCTGATTACACCAAATACCGCCGCAGGGCTATTGAGTTTTTGGCCACTAAAATGCTCGGCGGCTCTTATGACATCGGGTTGATCCCAGCGTACAAAAGGATTTGATTTCAATT
>ERZ1027231.118-NODE-118-length-41975-cov-54.289432_pt1 | contig 41975 bp, 37 predicted proteins | sample MGYA00520866_ERZ1027231 | MGnify/ENA primary metagenome ERZ1027231 (study PRJEB33311, sample SAMEA4378411) | marine metagenome | biome: Marine biome; feature: Fjord; material: Water | collected 2014-07-20T08:00:00Z/2014-07-... | depth 75 m ...
GTTGCGTCATTAATCGATAAAAATATCGTGAATGTTTATCGGTCCAATCAAGCATGGGCGCAACACTAAGTTTATGATTGACTGTTGGCCTTGCAAAATTTGGCTTGGTGTCGGTAATTATGGTCATGTAGTTAAGCTCCAAATCGGCTTAAATCGCCTGTACTTTCATTGATTGTCCGTTTGAGTGCTCCATAAGTGTTCCATTCTGAGTAGGACGACTAAGGAAAATATTTATGGCATAAGTAATAATTGATAGATGCCAATAAGGTAAACGGGGATTTCAGCTATGGTTGTACAGTTCGAGTAAAAAATAATGGTGCAATTATACCTAGGGAATTTAGAACATTCAGTAAAAAAGAATCAGAGAAGAAGTAAGATTTTCAATAGATAAGGTTGATGAGGGGGCTAAAGAGATAGCGCAGGGAGTAGCTACATCAAGTAGCTATAAATTAAACACTTCTAAATTAGCTAAAAATAAATAAATTAAAGACGACTGACTTTTAGATTTAATAACTGAAAAAGGCTATTATCATTTATAAATGAAACACATGCATTAATTTACACTGGTATTGAAAGAGGTAGATAAGCTTAAAATAAACGTTTTGATGAGTACCTTATGTGACAAAACAGTTTGATTTTCAGAAGGGGATAAATTTTGGTCATTCACATGGCTTTGGATTGAAACAATAGAGGTGAGTATTTATGAGTCAATCAATGGAAAATTTTTCGGCTACTTTGGAATTGCTTGAAGCAGAAATTGGACTTGAAGATTTAAGTCAGTTATTAGCGGATATGCTGCTTGTTTGTTCTACAAGAATTGTAGGTGATGTTCCTAATAATTGGACTGTCAAAACAGAGATTGTTAATGGTGAGGTGACAGCTATTACTGACGCTGCCTTGTCTAAAGTTAATGTTTTATAGCATTGCCCTTATTATCAATAACCATACTAGTAAAAACGTTTCGAGTAAAACTTACTCGTTAAATGATTACAAATGTTGCCTAACGGAATTATCAAAGTGAAATCAGACAATGCTCTTTACGAACCTTGGGAATTAAATAAAGAAAACCTAGACGGAACAGATATAGAAATCATTGGGCGAGTCGTTTGGTCAGGTCAACGAATGTAATACCAAAAATATCGTAATATTAAGCATCTAGAACAACTATTTTTCATTTACTCCCTTTTAGATAAAGATAAATTACAGCAGGTTATGGATAATATTTATCCTTTAGATTAAATTTACTAACACACATCATATTAAACATGGATAAGTTAAATAATGGCAAAATTCTTAAACACCAGTGCGACCAATTATTACCTCGAAGAATTAATTAAAAATGCTGAAGATAGACTAATTCTTATTAGCCCATTCTTAAAACTGAATGACAAAATTAAAGAGCTTTTAGAAGATAAAAATCGCCTTAAAATTGATATTCGAATCATTTATGGCAAAAGCGAATTGCAACCCGATGAACTTAATTGGCTAAAAGAGCTCAGTTATATACGTACAAGTTTTTGTAAAAACTTACACGCGAAATGCTATATCAATGAAAGCTCATGCATTATTACTAGCTTAAATTTATATGAATTTAGCCAAGTTAATAATAATGAAATGGGAATATTTGTTGATAGAGATACAGATTCAGAGCTTTACAAAGATACGTATAGCGAAGCTCAGCGAATTATTAGAATTAGTGATGAAGTAAGAATTTCATTAGATAAGGTTGATGATGAAGCTAAAGAGATAGAGCAGGGCGCAGCTACATCAAGTACCTCTAAATTAAGTACTTCCAAATTAGCAAAAAAGAATAAATTAAAGACGGCTGACTTTTTAGACTTATTAACTCAAAAAGGCTACTTATCATTTATAGATGAAGCACATGTACTAACTAATGCTGGTATTGAAATTGGTGGGGAAGCTAAGAAAAGTAAACGCTTTGGTGATTACTTAGTGTGGCCAGATAACTTGGTGTTGGAAAAGGTATAAATTTAAACAGCTAAACGAAAACGTATGTTGAGTTGCAATAAAATAGCTGGCTAAAATCAACGGGGAACGAGAAAAAGCCAGCCATATTGTCCATTTAAGCAACGTATTAGGTTATGTGTTAGCTAGGTGGATTTTCTTTCAGCCATTTATTTGTTCCTCGTTTAGCATTGATAAACCAACTTTCATTTTTTCGTAAAGATGATACCCAAAGACGATCATCTTTGTCTGTAAAGCTCTTAAAGTGCTCAATAACTTCTTTAGGAGTATTACCCAAATTAATTAACCAAAAAGACTCCGTTACTCGGTGTGCATTTAATCGTTCAAGCTCATTCCACAGTTCTTGATAATCATTTGAGCTTCCATTTTCATTAATTAAATCGTATGTAAGAGTATAAATTGCCATATAACACCTTTTTGAGTTTAGTATATTTTGATATTAAAAATAGTTTAATGCCTTCTAAGAAGCGCGAAATAATTAGCTATAGTTACAAGGGACGAGCACTAGCCAAATGTTTATTATCCTTCCTTTATAATCACTCTAATCTAAAACACTCATTCTTATTGTATATTTAGATTGAATAAATTCGATATATCATCGGTATTAGATTCAACGTTGAGATTGCTCAGAAACTTCTTCGGCTAAGTATTTTATCTCTAGGTAGGTATCTATGCCCGTTATCGCTATATTGAGAATGCTGATTGTTTGAAAATAAGATACAACACCAAAAATAAAAATAGCTGTACATTTAATCTCAGTGCTGAAGTTTTTATAATACTCAATATACGGAACCACACCTGCCATAAAGTTATAAATAATACATATACATACAATTAAACAGGCAAGCGATAAAGGTTTAATTAAAGAACTCATTCTATCTACATGGGATTGACGTTCTTTCCTAGATATTGTTGGATCTTTGATACTTGTTTCAATTTGATTTTTTAATAACCCGACCCATGCACCTAAAACACCAAAAATAATTGCAGCAATCGAAATTACAGAATTATAAAGGTTACCAATTTGCACTACTGATAAGCGATCGCATACCGCATATGAAGCTATCCCGATAGCTATAACTGCAATTACATTAAGTAGTTTAAATAAATTTTTGATCATATTTTAGCTAATGACTTATCTATGTGGGTAATAAATTTACTATCTAGTTCATTTAATAGTTTAGTCAAGTTTGGAGTATCTTTCGACTTATAATACATACTAAAATTTGATACTTTCTCCACTGCTCTTGCACCGCTAAATGATTTATTAGGAATATCTCCTGAAAAGACAAAAGTCACATCATAAGAATCAGCCATGTTATTATCTTCATAATCTCTGAGCATATAAGTTACATCTGCAGCAGACACTCTTGTTGGATATTCTACTTTAATAAATCGATTTTCGGTTGGTAGTGAACTATGAAAAAGAAAATCTATACCATCCATTACTTTCTCAACTATACCTCCTTTAGAAGTGTTTGACTTTACTTTCACTTTTCGGATTAATTTAGTCACACTTAATACGTGTTTCTTAATAAAATTGAGTTCACCTTTTAACTGCAATGGTGGAAACCTAAAGCTTGGTTTTAAAGATGAATTTGGAAGTCGTTCATCTTTGGGGGCTTTGAAATCCTTCGGCTGATCTGTAAACGCCGTATGTTTACGGTTTTTAGGGTCTGTTCTTATTACTTGCTCCGAGAAACCCACAGCAAAATTTAATAGATATGCTCTTAATTGATTGATACCTGTATTAATGTGGTCTTCTGTACGTATTCCCACAATGATTTGTTTAGATGGTATAAACCAAAATAAGCTTAAATAGCCGGGTATATCACCCTTTTTCCCTTTTGCTTCAGTAACTACGCCATCGCCTACAGCGGTATTTCCTGACGCATATGCAACAGCACCTTTCTTATTCTCAATTTCATTCCAAAAACCTATTAAATAATTACCAGTCGAAGTGTCATGTTCGAACCCCCATAAATATGATGCAAGTAAATCACTTGAAGGTGTGTAAACACTAGTTTGATCTAATGGTTTTTTTGTATCTATCCCCCAACGTTCCAATTGACTTAGTAACTCTTTAATACTCAAAGCAACTGGAGGCTTTCCCCAGCTTGTATATAAGCCACAATTTTTAATTTTATATATACTAAGTTCTACTTTTGTAGGAAATGGTACGTTAAAGTTCATTCAATTTTTCCCTATGAATACTATCCAAATAACAATTAATGAATATAACCTCTAAAGATCATATGTGAAGGTTTTATAGCAATTGGCACATGCAATCACAATTGATGCAATTCCACTAAACTAACGTCTCGTTATGCTTTTAGACAAAAATCAGCAAAGCTAACACCAAATGGAGAAACTTTAACTAATTCTTGTAATGAATTATCAGCACCACCGCCTATAGCAAATGAACCTTGAGTTGCTGTTAAGAAGCCTCTTGATTTTAAGCGGCCAATAGCACCTACAATTGCGTATTGATCAACACCCGATTTTTTGATTGCTCCTACTTGAGATTTTTGAGGTTGAGACTTAATGAAAGCAAGCATTTCACATTCTAAAAGGGACATTTCATTAAGTGTTTCTAAGAAGTATTTTCTTTCATCGTAGTTTGATGAAACAGGTTGTTTTAATGTGTTTTTAAAATAATTTTTAAATAATTCTCGTTTTTCTAAAGTTGGTTCAACTTCAATTTTTTCATGAAGCGATTCCATTAACGCTTCAAGTGCTATAGGATTTTGCTGTTCTATTGTTCCAATTGAATCCCGCATAGCTTCAACTTCTCGAGCTATTTCTTGGTAAAAGGACTCTAAACGTTTGAATCGCTTCTCTTGCTTTGATCCAAAATAAAGCGATGCCATTGGACCTCCAACATATGGAACTAATTGAATTCCAGCCTGAAGTATAAGATCCCGTTTTTCACTATTTGATAATTTATCTGACATATTCTTCCTTCCATATAACGCTTACATAAGCGGAAAATTATTGTTGGCTATAATGTTTGAGTAACGAAAAGCAACCAACTGTAATTTTCCGTTTAATGTTCTTATAGAATTACATTTACTTATTAATCAAGCTAAATCCCTTAGGAACTCTTGTTTTAAACAACTTATAAGAAAAAAACCAACTAGAACCTATCAATAATACTGCAGTGAGTATATCCATTTGAATTTTATAATCGTGATTAATACCAGTAATATTAAAAAGGAGATCCAAACTCAAAAACGGCGGAATCACTAGCAAAATAAACGATAAAGGTAGACGAAGTTCACCCGTTAATAATTCTTGGATAGGTTTAGGGAGGTCTTGATGTGAAAAAGTAGCTCTTTTAACTAATGGTAATGCGCCCTTAAAAATAGCATTTACCTCTAGCTCTTTGGCTGAATTACCTGAATGAACTATATCAAGAACAAATCCATCATTTTTATCGAAAAAATCAAAATTTATATTAACTTTATTTTTCTTATCGCTTACTAAAAAATTAAAGCCGTTGGCTTTGCGTTTTATAAATTTAGTTTCTACATTATATATAACAGTGTGATTTTTTGATTTTATTTCGAATGGTGTGTTTTCGGGAATGTCGATACCATTTATCGTTTCAGAACCAGCATTCCAAAAATAAATAGTTGTTACGGATAAACTATCAACAAGTCTTCCATCATATATAATATCCAAGTTAGGCACGTCATGCATAATGGAACCAATTATGTTTCTAGTAGACACAACGCAAAATGGTTCTTTAATTTTTTTACTTTTAAATAAAGCATAGATAGTAGCAAGAGTACCAACTATGCCGACTACAAGTCCTAGATAAGTTGACCAAATAGGGAATGAAAGATTATTAAAAAACTCTTGAACTAATTCCATGCTTAAATTTTACACCTTGTAATGCTAACAGCCTGCTATGGGTACTTCTCAGTAATATCCGCTTCATAACTATCAATTTATTTAATCAAACCAAACGCTGATTTAATATAGATTTTAGATAGGATATAGAAAAATAGAGAATAAACAATTACACGCTATTACACTTAAAAGCTTAAAGTATTTAATAGCTTACTTTGAATACCTTTAAGTAATATGACACGAATGATTATTAAAAATAATGATCTTGATTAAGAAGTTTACAGTGAGGAAAAAGGAACTAGAGTTGGTGATGAAGTGGGAGCCTCATTTGGGGCCCTTTTCATATTTATTTTTTATTGAGGGGCTCCTATAGTGCTCCATAAACACCTTTAGAGCAGTATAAATCTATATTTACGTCCAATCTAGCAGTTGGAATAGTCAACTAATGCCTTATTCAGTGAATAATAGACATATACTTTTTTATAATTGAATGCTCAATGACAGTAGAACACGGTGTGAGGAATATTCTCGTCGAGAATGACATAATCTTTTTGGAGATTAAATTCTGGACATCTGCCGTTCGCTTTATATAGACATGAGCTGTGAACAAAAATGCTGATTACGGCTATTACTAGGAAAAAGACACTAACTACTCCAAAGAATCTTGTTAAGTGTCATTATATTTACTCGCCCACACCAACGAATTTTGATAGTAATCTGTTAGTTTCTCATATTCAATATTAATCATTTCGGCATTTCGTTTGGTGTTATACCAACTGCCTTTTTCATAATAGCTAACGGTTTTAAGAATGTATTTTAACGGAGAAGGTTTATCACTTGTTAGTGCTGCTACTACTTCAGCAGGCAAAGATAAGCTGTTAACTATTTTATCAAGTGGGGAGTCTAGCATGGCATCTAACAAAGAAAATAACCCAACCAGAAAGCTAGATCCTGTATGTTCAGGCATCGTTTTCTCTGCTATTAATTCACAAAATCTTGCCCTGACAATGGCAAGTCGAGTTAATTCTTTTGGCTTGTTTTTAGCTAATATTCCGGCAGTTAACAGTAAAATTAATTTTTTAGTTTGGACTTCACCTAAATATATTAAAGCATTTTTAATCGAGGTTATCTCTTGGCTTATTGGTAATATCCCTGAGTTAATAAATTTGAATAACTTAAAAGAGAGTGCTACATCTCGCTCAAAATAACTGGTGATACAGTTAACATTCAACGGCGTTTTCAGGCATTCTTGCATCAAACTTAACAAGATTGGTTGGTTACTATCTATTTCATTACTTTCTGACATTTCAGGTCGACAAAAGTAATACCCCTGAAAAAAATGAAAACCTAATTTCTTTGCCTGTATAAACTCTTCTTTAGTCTCAACTTTTTCTGCAAGAATCTTTAAGTTCTTTCTTGTTTTCAGTTTTTTAATTAGCGGGGAAAGTTCACTAAGTGAAGTTGCTTGAATATCAAACTTGATTAGTTTCATTAAATTGAAAAAGCGATTCCATTCAGGCTTATAAACAAAATCATCTAAGGCTAAATGGTAACCTTGATGATATAAAACTTTGCATGCTTGATAAACTTCATCAGAAGGGGAAACGGTTTCAAGTATTTCTATCATTACTTGTTTTGGCGGCAAAATTAAAGGTAAACAACTTAAGATAGATTCTTCAGGAAAGTTAATTAAGGCTGGTTTATTGTCGGTTATTAACCCTATCCCCTGATTTAGGTGAGTTCTTATAATTAATTTTGAAGTTGCTTTATGAGGATCTATTTGTGGAAAAAAATTTTCAGGTCCGCCTCGATATAACAACTCATATGCTACAACATTCTCTTTTCGGTTCAATATAGCCTGTCGCGCAGTATATACTTTCATTATATTGTTCTTCTCATCCGTGATAAATTTGAGCTAAGTGAATATAAAAACAATTTATTGGTTTTTGGTCATCTATGGTTGTTTGATATTTATCTTTGATTAACTAGGAATAGGGTCAGGTAATAATTTATTTATTAACCAGATGTCTCCTTGCTTTATTAACTTTATTTTTTTCAAATCTTTATATATTTTTCCTTGGCGGTAACCTGTAAATAAAATAGTTAACCTTCCTGAGGTTCTAAACTCATCCCTAACCTGTATATCACCTAAAGCGGCATCAATTTTAACTGAGTCAAATGACATGTTAAATAATCGTCGGGCAACATTTTTAGTCGTTTTATATTTGCTTATTTTTTTAGCTAAATTGGCAGTACATAAGTTCTTCGCTTTGTTGATATTATTTTGATTATAAATAGCATCAAAAAATGCTACGGCAACATCCTCAGCATTATTTTTAGGTTCAGAACCACAACCACACATCGCCAAAGCAATAAAAATCGCAATAAAATATTTTTTTATAAAATTCACTAACCACTCCTTATTAGAACTAAAAGTTAATTGCTATTACGCTTTATATAACTCTGTAATAACGCCTAACGCTAATAATGGTGTGGCTTTATCTTTTGTTAAATAAAGCGGCTTTGCATTTATATCAGGGATATAACTTTTTTTTGCCAACTTTATTATCCAATTGGCCGAAGAGTATGTTTTTTGTTCATCACTCATAATTCACTCGCTTATAATAAGTAGTTAACTAAGGATGCACATTGAAACGAAGACGATAATGTTTAACATTATTTAAGGGGATATTGAAATACTTTGCAGATACTCAATACTCCAGTGCCGGTAGCTACGCTATCATAGGAACTTTCAAGTCCCCTTAGACCGCTGGCTTTGCGTCCTAAGCTTTTGCTTAGTTTGCCTTTTTCAACTGATGCACCAGTATGATAACCGACTTTTTTATCTCTGTAAACGTTACCTAAAAGACTGCTTCGTTAACGATAGCGGGAATTAAAACAAACAAGTTTATAATTCTGCTTAGCGCACCAAAGGAACATAAACTCAGTAATGAAACTTCAGTTTTAATATCTAATTGAGCTCTAGAAAGGGACTTACCATGAGTGATGAAATTATCGGAATTAGCGATGAAGTGGAAATTTACTTTGGGTCCTTTTTTATCTTTATTTTTTATTGAGGGCTCCTATAGGGCTCCATAAATACCTTTGGGTCAGTAGGAATACATGTTTATGTCCAATCTAGCATCAACGTAATACAGAGCTGATGAATAGTGAGTCGATACATTTCCGCTGAAAGCTTTCAAATAATTCAATAAAGATACCTTTTCACCCTCTTTTGGGTATAACCAAAACATCGTTAAGTTGCTACATTCAATGTAGGCATTAGAGCGTGCTCATCAATAAACTACATTGAGCAAAGCTAAATTTACAGTATTAGGTGTGTACCCGTTCCACTTGAAGATGCAGGATTCAGCTGGAGCGGGTATATAAGCAAAAATTACACTTATAAGGGGTAGGTATGACAGATAATAATTTCAATCAGCCATTAGGCGGTAATCAAATGCCACGTTTTGGTGGTCCAGGTACTATGTTTCGCTTACCAAGCAGTGACATAAGCAACGACTTAGATATAGGTATTTTAGGTGTGCCACTGGATATTGGTGCGAGTAACCGAAGTGGCACACGTTTTGGTCCTCGTTCAGTGCGCAATGAATCAGTCTTAGTACGCCCTTATGGTATGTATACCAAAGCTGCGCCATTTGATAGCTTTCAAATTGCAGACATTGGTGATGCGCCAATCAATACCTTCAACCTTGCTGATTCTATTCGTATTATTGAAGAACATTACGATACGGTGATGGCGAGCAATATTAAGCCAGTGACTGTTGGTGGCGATCACACGATCAGTTTGCCAATCTTGCGAGCTTTGCATAAAAAGCACGGCATGATGGCATTAGTTCATGTTGATGCTCATGCAGACATTAATGATTCTATGTTTGGTGAAAAAGAGTGTCACGGCACTATTTTCAGACGTGCCATAGAAGAAGGTTTAGTAGATCCGAAAAAAATGATTCAGATTGGTCAACGTGCAACGGGTTACAGTGCTGGTGATTTTCAATGGGCAGTAGATCGCGGCGTAAGAGTTGTTCAGGCTGAAGAATGTTGGTTGAAATCATTATCGCCACTAATGGAAGAGGTACGTGAGATTATCGGTGGCGATACGCCAACTTATTTAACCTTTGATATTGACGGCATTGATCCTGCCTTTGCGCCAGGTACTGGTACACCAGAGCCTGCAGGATTAACTTCACCACAAGCTTTAGAGATTATTCGTGGTATGTGGGGTACTAACCTTATTGGTGCTGATTTAGTGGAAGTATCACCGCCCTACGATACCTCAGGTAATACCTCATTATTAGCAGCCAATCTTATTTTTGAAATGCTTTGTAGTTTTCCAGGTTGTATTCGCAGATAAAAAGCAATAGAGAGATAACAACAGAAAGGGCGTATACCTCAGGGGATACGCCCTTTTTTATTGTTTTTTACCGCCTTATTTGGCACAAATTACACGGAAGTATTGTTTAATCTGGACGCTGAGTCTGCTGGCTGGAATCTAATGAATAACATACTGTTCAGTGCCGTGTATAGCACTGACTCAGTAATGTGAATAAAGGGACTGGGGGGTGTCTTAAATGGCGATTAATTGTAGCCGAGCACGTAACAGTTATTCGCTTCTTGCTCTACAACTAAGTGATTTTTCGGTAAGTTAACAGCAAAGTTACTACCGAATTCAGTATCAGAGTTAAAACTAGCGTCATGAGAGAAGTTCTCTTCATTACTTGTTGTGTTTGACACCTGAGAGGTTTTTGCTTTGTTATGGTCATTCATAATCACTCTACCTATTGTTGTCATGTTTTGTATTAGCCTATTACTATTTCAGAAGTGACTTGATTAAGAAATACCCAAACGGGGGGATTACTCCGATTAGTCATGACGTTCCGCTTTAATAAAGCCAATATGGTTACCTATTGAAATAATAGTACTCTTTATTTGTAATTCCCAATCATGAAGAGCTTTTGCTTTAACTGATGGTGCGTGAAAAAAACCTAATAAGTTTGATAAATGTAAAACTTAACGTTCATTGTTTTGTATTTAACATGGGCTAAAATTGTTATTCAATAGATAAAACAGGTTACAGCACAGATTGTAATCACTCATCCTGCCAATGGAGTAATGCAGGCATTGTGAACGTTGGACTTACTGATAACTCGGTAATAAAGGCAATAACAATGTGGTCAACTAAAACGGTTAATGAGCGCGTCCGCTTATTAAGTAATTGGTTTAACTAAATGATAGATACCCAAACTAGTTAAGCTAAGTGACGAAAATAAGAGGAAGTAGATTGAAACTTTTTACTGCGGATGTGAGTCCGGAAAAACAGGCAATAGGCAAAGCTAACGCTTTGATTCAACCGAATCATAAAGCGTATGCTCAGCTGAATAAGCACGCCTATTTTAGTCAAAGTTATACCGATTTGCATGCTAGACCTTTTCCGGTATCGAATGTACCGCTTCGCGTTTCACAAGTGTGTTTTCTTCATCAAGAAGGAGACAGCCAAGCCGTTGAGTTGGCACACCTACATGCGTTATGCCATCGATACAGCGTCAATCCCCCTTTAGCCAATGCGTCATGTTTTTACCAAAAAATGGGCGAATATGAAATTAGGTGGGAACGTCATACTGAATTTAGTAGTTATACCTTTTTAATACATGACAGCGGACTAAAACCTTTTGACTGCCCACCGGTAGCGCTAGTGCCTATTGATTGGCTTGAAGAAATATCGGGCGAGTTAATTGCTGCCGTGCACATTGATGCGTTAAGTAAAGATAGTGTGACCTTAGAAAGAGATCATTTACGTCAATACTTTGAGGGACAACGGTTAATGGGCTCTGAGTTACATAATGGCGAGGCTATTATACTCAGCGCATTGCGCTTGCATGAAGATAACTTTAATCGAATATTGTTGGTTAATTCTAGCTTGAATGAATGTCAAAGTGGTCGCGTGCTTAGGGCATTGTTAGAAATTGAAGCCTATCGAAATATGACCTTGTTGGCTTTTCCGCTGGCACAACAAGTGAGTGCTAAAGTCAGCAAGATGGAATCGCAATTGGCCATGTTGCTCAAAAAGCAAAAAGATATTAGGTCCTCGGATGATGAGCAGCAACAATTGGCTGAGTTGTCATCAATGGCAGCCAATATTGCTGAAATTATCGCGAGCTCTCGTTATCGCTTTGATGCTGGTAGTGCTTACTATGAAATGGTGAGAAGTCGACTGGCTGAATTAGAAGAGAAAGACATTAATGAATTACAAACCTTTAGTGCCTTTATCGACCGACGGTTATCACCGGCTTATCGAACCGTACTTGCGGCAAAACGCAGGCTTGATGATTTATCGAGTCGAGTCGATCGCGCGAGTGACTTTTTACGCACAAGAATTGATATGGCGATTGAAGCACAAAATCAGGCCTTGCTAACTTCAATGGATAAAAGAGCACAGATGCAATTCAACTTGCAGCAAACGGTTGAAGGGCTTTCGGTCATTGTTATGAGCTATTACGTACTGGCACTGTGTAAGTATTTATTGGATGCCAGCAGTAGCCTTGGTGTTACTTTTAATAGAGAAGTGGCGTTGATGTTGTTGATGCCCGTTGTATTGATTAGCGTCTGGATGTTCAGTCGTCGTATAAAAAAATCAATAAAGAAAATTGTGCCCTGATTGTAAGAAGTTACTAGGGTCTGTTGATCTTTCAGTTTGTAACTCTGTTGCACTTGAAAAAGATGACAGTCGAAGCGCTTCATTCAATATTTGGTTGTTCCAAATGCGAATGAAGCAACAAAGAGTGACGCTTTTTCAAGGCAACCCGAAGGGCTATGGCTAATTTTCAACCTAACATTGTTGAAAATTATTAAAGTAGAGTGACTACATAGCACTCTCTTCGTCTTGTTAACTTAAAAATTAGCCTATAGCAGAGACTAAAATGAAAGGTCAATAGGCCCTTGTTAACAATGAAGTAAGTTTTTTATTTGTACAATTATGAACAGAGTTTTAAAAGGATTGGTTGGTGTACTCCCCTAAAGGGGGTACTTAACTTGATAGGGCTAGCATAGTCTAAGTTATTATTTTTATAGCGGGATCAAAAAATGTATACATATAACAAGCTCTATATTAATGGTGACTGGCAATCGTCGAACACTGAAGAAACCATTGATGTGATCAATCCGGCTAACTCAGAACTGTGTGCTAAAACACCCAGTGCCGCAATTGCAGATGTTGATAGGGCAATAGCAGCAGCGAAACAGGCGTTTTCGCAATGGTCTGCAACAACACCAGCTGAGCGAAGTCAGTTGATTATTGCTATTGCTGATGAAATGCAAAATAGACTTGATGATTTAGTGACTGCTATTTCGACTTCTATGGGTTGTCCTAAACATCTTTCAGTTGATATTCAAGTGCAAGGCGCTATTGATGCCTTTAGAGGTTATGCAGACATGACCTCTTATGTTGATGAGTCATCAACAGAGCACGGTGTAATGCAATGCCATTCTGCTGTCGGGGTTTGTGTTTTAATCAATCCGTGGAATTACCCATTATCTCAACTCGTTGGCAAGCTAGGTCCAGCAATGGCTACCGGTTGTACTGTTGTGGCTAAACCTGCAGAGCAAACACCTTTGCAAGACCTTATTTTGGCTGAAATCTTTGACAAGGTTGGCGTACCTGCTGGCGTATTTAATGTTATTACCGGTTATGGATACAAAATTGGTGAGCATTTATGTTCACATCCTGACGTTGATATGGTGTCGTTTACTGGATCTACAGGAGCAGGTATTAAAGTTGCTCAAGCGGCGTCAACAACCGTTAAACGTGTTTGTCAGGAACTGGGTGGTAAATCTCCGTTTATTATTACTGAAGATGCCGATTTAGCTGCTGCTGTTCGTTATGGCGTTGAAGATGTCATGATTAACTCAGGTCAAACATGTTGTGCTTTGACTCGTATGTTAGTTCCTGAATCGCTTTATCAGCAGGCGATTGTGATTGCCAAAGCGGTAGCAGAAGAAAATGTGGTTGGTGACCCACAAGACGACAACGTTACCATGGGGCCTTTGAGCTCGTCTTTACAACAAAAAAGAGTTTTAGACTATATCAATATTGGTATTAATGAAGGTGCTGAACTTGTAACTGGTGGACTAGAAATTCCCGCTCGATTACAACAAGGCGCTTATGTAATGCCAACTATTTTTACCAATGTCACCAATGACATGACCATAGCACAAGAAGAAATCTTCGGACCTGTGTTATGTATGATCCCTTATTCAGACGAACAAGAAGCAATTAAAATTGCCAATGATACTGTCTTTGGGTTGTCATCTGGTGTTTTTGCAAAAGATGCAAATGCTGCATTACAAATAGCTCGAAAAATCCGTGCTGGACAAAGTTATATTCAAGGCACTTATTTCAATTCTCATGCACCCTTTGGTGGCTTTAAACAGTCAGGCAATGGTCGTGAATGGGGTATTGAAGGATTACGCGAGTTTATTGAAGTGCAGTCTATAATTATAACTTAGGGGAAAGTATGAGTGAGCTACATTTACATGAGAAAACGCTTGGAAAAAGGGATATATTTTTATTCTGTATTTCCGCCGTATTATTACTAGATACTTTAGCTGCTGGCGCCGTAATGGGTCCAACAGTTATCTTTTGGTGGGTAATACTAACTATCTTTTTCTTAGTACCTTTTGGTGCTATCAGTACTGAACTAGGTTCAGCTTATCCTGAACAGGGCGGTATTTATGCTTGGGTAAAAAGAGCCTATGGCCAAAAAATGGCATCACGAATTAGCTGGTATTACTGGTCTAATGTTGCGGTCTGGGTGCCTGCTATCTTTATTCTCTTTGCGGGAGTCTTTTCGCAAATATTTATGCCTGATATGTCACTTACAGCACAAATTACTATGGGTGTGATACTTATATGGGTAGTAGTGTTTGTTAACATTGTTGCCTTAAACGTAGGTAAATGGATCCCAAATATTGGCGCAGCGATTAAGCTAATTATTTTTGCCTTATTAATCATCGGTGGCATCTTGTATGGCATGGAGCACGGTATTGCCAATGAATTTACCTTAGCAACGATGATCCCAAGCACAGAAAATGGCGGCTTGAGCTTACAATATTTACCTGCCGTTGTTTACGGTATGCTCGGTTTTGAATTAGCCAGTGCAAGTAGTGCTGAAATGAAAGACCCTCGTAAAGATTTACCGAAAGCTGTTTTCTCATCAATTGCTGTGGTTGTTGGTGCTTATATCTTAGCAACGACTGCGATATTAATTGCACAACCTGCTGATAAAGTAGATGTAGTTGATGGTTTGATGGATACCTTAGGTCAGTTCTTCGGTGGTAGTCCACTGGGTGATGCTTTTGTGGTTATTCTTGGTGTTGGTGCGCTTTATACTTTCTTTTCAAATGGTGCAACGTGGGCAATGGGTGCTAACCGTGCAGCAGCAGAAGCGGCTATTGATGAGGAGTTACCAGCATTATTTGCCGTTGAATCAAAGCATGGTACACCAGTAGGTGCTTCAATCTTACTCGGTATTTCTGCTTCCGTATTACTGATTTTATATGGATTTATGGCAGGTAATAACGAAGATTTATTCTGGTCTTTATTTGCTTTTAGTGGTGTTATTTTCATGTTGCCTTACGTTGCTGTGTGTACAGCATTTGTCAAAATTCGTGAAAAGCATATTGGTATTAATGGCAAAATTGCCGAAGATGGCACGTTTAGATTTCCAGGTAGCCCTAACTTTGTAAAAGCGTGTGCTTATCTTTGTGCTGCAATATTAATGGTAACAATAACCTTATTTATTTATATACCAGGTGAAGGCGTTGCTTGGGAAGTATTATGGGGTGCGCTGAGCGTTATCTTTATCGGTGAAGTGGTTACTTATCGCGGTACGAAAAAAATGAAAGCATCTACAGCGTTACCGATAAAATAATCCGATAAGCGTTGGAATCTTTTGAAACAGCGACTCTTTTGAGTCGCTGTTTTGTTTGTATTTCAAAGTTTACTATTATTAAATAGAAATACTTATTAAATAGGAACTTTTGTTAAGTGCGGTCATTTTATGAAATTAGATAAATACAGTTTAGCGCTCATTGAGCTAACCCAACATGTAGGTACTGAGCACTTTTATTCTAAATTGAAAGACTTCTTTAAAGTCACTTTTGATTTTGATGAGCTACTTATTTTGCAATTCCATAAGTCGGCTGATGCCCAGTTACACTATCGTTATGGCAATGATGGTAAAAAAAATAGGCTGTATGGTGAGGAGTCTTGGCGCTATTTAACGCGTTTATATGTATTAGATCCTTTCTACCGACTCTTTGCTGATAAAGGTAAGGATGGCTTTTATTCTCTCGATGAAATTGCGCCAGATGAGTTTTCAAGTAGTTACAGTTCTTACTTTAATTTTTTATCACTGACTGATGAAGTTGGTTATCTATTCCCGATAGATGATGATAATTGTTTACACCTCGATATCTCTCGATTTGGTAATACCGATAAGTTCTCGTCTAGCGATAAAACAAAGTTTAAACAGCTAGTTACTCCCATTCAAAACCTATGTAATAGTCACTTAGCTATGATGGGTGAAAACAGCGAAATTACCCATTCAAATGTTGAAAATGCTTTGCTTAATTTCGGCAAAGATATCCTGACAAAGAAAGAGTATCAGGTGTGCCAGTTGTTACTTCAAGGGCACTCCACTAAAGCTATAGGCACTATTATGTCTATTGGCTACGAAACGGTAAAAATGCATAAAAAAAATATCTACGGTAAAACATTTTTATCTAGCCAGTCTGAATTATTAGCACTGTTTATTGATATTTTGCAATCAGACTCGCTCGAAAAAGATGTCGATCATTTATCTATTCATGTTGAAGAACAATGACAATCAATCCTACCAAATAAATTCAGTAGCTACCTTTTAGGGGGTATCTAAAAACTCTCATCAGGTTAACTTAGTACTACAAGAGGTGGTGTGTACGAGGAATATTTATAAAAGTAAAACTTTTATAAATAACTTACTTTGTAGCAGACACCAATACACTATTAGATAGGAGTTAGTACTGTGCAAGATCAAGCGAAATTAGCATTAGCAAATACGAAGTTCACCCCTTTTTGGTTAGACAATCCCGCTCGCCCAGCTGCTGAAGCTAAACTGACAACAGCGATAACCACAGATTTATTGATTGTTGGTAGCGGTTTTACTGGTTTATGGACGGCAGTACAAGCCAAAGAACAAAATCCAGATAGAGAAATCATTGTTATTGAAGCCAATACTGCTGCTATTGGTGCATCAGGTCGTCCAGGCGCTATTTTATCTACTTCGCTAATGCACGGTATGGAAAACTCTAACCGCTTATTTGAAAATGATATGGAAGAGTTGGAGCGTCTCGGTAAAGAGAATATGGATCAGTTCCGTGACACCATTGAAAAATACAACATTGATTGTGATATTGAATGGACAGGTGAGTTAACGGTTGCTGTAGGGAAACATGGTATTGATGATATTGAAGGGGAGCATGAGCTGTATGTTAAATTTGGCCACGATGCTCACTTGTTGGATAAAAAGCAAATTCAAGCAGAGATAAATTCGCCATTGTTTGATGGTGGCCTTTGGTCAAAAAAACGTTCAGGTACCATTAACCCAGCTAAAATGGCATGGGGCCTAAAACGCGTTGCCAAAGAACTTGGCGTAGTGTTTTATGAAAATACACCTATGCTGACCAGTAAAACCCACGGACAACAGGTTGTTGTTAATACACCTGAAGGCAGTGTTACAGCGAATAAAGTTATTTTAGCGACCAATGCATTCACTAAACATAAAAAGAAAATCAGTACCCGTGTCGCTGCTATTCGTGACCGTATTGTGATGACTGAGCCACTTACTGAGCAGCAGATTGCTGAGCTAGGTTGGAAGAATAGACAAGGTATTTACGATACGCGAACGCAGCTGAATTACATGCGTTTGACTAAGGATAATCGTGTTTTATTTGGTGGTCGTTTAGGTTACTTTTATGATAATAATACCGATCCTGAGCATGACAAAACCCCTGAGCCATTTATTAAATTGGTAGGTATGTTATACAAAACGCTACCAGCATTAAAAGATATTAAAATATCGCATGCGTGGAGTGGGCCTATTGCTTTGACAACAAGAATGGCGGTGCATTATCAGTATTATCACGGTGGAAAAATGATTTATGCTGGTGGTTATTCTGGTTTTGGTGTTACCGCAAGCCGCTTTGCCTCGCGTGTTGCTTTAGCGATTGTTGATGATGTAGATATTCCTGAGCGTAAACTAGAGTTTTCGAAAACCGTTCCTGCTTGGATCCCACCTGAGCCATTTCGTTGGATTGGTGCCAAGATCACTATGTATGCATTAGATACCTGTGATGCAAAAGGTGGTTGGAGAATCCCTTGGTTAAATCTTGTGGATAAAATGGGCTTCCCATTAAAACCATAAATAACCTCTTTGTTACCTTAAAATCCTGCAAGACTAATTTCTAAGCATTACCAATATGGCAGTTACGTTAAGCGTTATTGTGATATTGGTTCAGGTGCTTGAAAATGGGTATAAGATATGAGTAAGCAGTGTGTGATGAGCATACACAATCCATAGTTATTTTGGTAGAATGGAATAATTTAAGGAGAGCACTTTTATGCCAAATTACGTTGTAGGACACAAAATACCTGATTCAGATTCTATCTGTTCAGCTATCGCATTATCATATTTGAAAACCACTTTAGGCGAGGAAACTGTTCCTGCTCGTCTAGGTGAGCTTACCCCTGAAACTATGTTTATTTTAGACAAGTTCGGCTTTGAACAACCAGAGCTAAAAACCAGCTATGCTGGCGATGGTGTTTATATTGTTGACCACAGCGATATTGAACTTGCTCCTGATGATATTGATGAAGCAACTATCTTAGGTATTATTGATCACCACAAGCTTGGTGATTTAACAACGTCTACACCGCTTGAAATATGGGTACGCCCGGTAGGCTGTACCAATACAATCATCAAGATGATGTATGATTTCTATAATGTTGAGATCCCAAAAAACATAGCAGGTGCAATGTTATGTGCCATTTTAAGTGATACCGTTATTTTTAAATCACCAACCTGTACAACTGCAGATATTAAATGTGTAGAAGCATTAGCTGAGATTGCCGGTATTGAAGATTTTAAAGAACTTGGCATGGACATGTTTAGAGTAAAATCTGCTGTTGAAGGCACGCCAATTCGAGATCTAGTAAAACGTGATTTTAAAGATTTCAACATGAACGGTCAAAAAGTTGGTATTGGTCAACTTGAAGTCATTGATTTAGCTGTTTTTGATGATATTAAAGATGAGTTGTATGCTGATATTGCAGAACTTAAAGCTGAAGGTGGACGTCACAGTGTTTTCTTATTGTTGACTGATATTATGAAAGAAGGCTCAGAGTTATTGGTTGCGAGTGATAGCGATACCTTAGCTGAGCAAGCATTTGGTATTGCACCACAAAATGGCAAAGCTTGGTTAGATGGTGTACTTAGCCGTAAGAAGCAAGTTGTACCACCACTACAAGAAGCATTTCTTAAGTAAATAAAACAAACGGATCAATAAATTAGTCCGATTGATATTACCTATTGAAGACAATAAAAAACCCAGCAGTTGCTGGGTTTTTTTATGGCGATAATTAACTATTAAATTTTTAATCGTTAATTAGCTATTACGCACGTTCAAATACTGTTGCGATACCCTGACCTAAGCCAATACACATAGTAGCTAAACCAAGATTAACATCTTGCCCTTCCATCAAGTTAATCAAGGTACCTGAGATACGAGAACCTGAGCAACCTAAAGGATGACCCAGTGCAATAGCACCACCATTTAAGTTAATTTGATCCATTTTATCTTCCACTTTTAATGAGCGAACACAAGACAATGCTTGTGCAGCAAAAGCTTCATTGAATTCAAATAACTCAATATCTGCAATAGATAAACCAGCACGTTTCAGTGCTTTCTTCGTAGCAGGAACAGGACCAAAGCCCATAGTAGCAGGATCGCAACCAGCAACGGCCATGCCACGAATTTTAACGCGTGGTGTTAAGCCTAATTCTTTTGCTTTATCAGCAGACATAACCAACATTGCTGAAGCACCATCTGATAACGCAGATGAAGTACCTGCAGTTACTGTACCGTTTGCAGGATCGAACACTGGACGTAATGCTGATAAGCTTTCTGCCGTTGTTTCAGGGCGAATAACTTCATCGTGCTCTACTAATGTAAGCGCACCAGTAGCATCATGGCCTTGTGTGGCAACAATTTCATTATCCCAACGACCAGCCAATTGTGCTTCATGCGCTTTTTGATGCGAACGCGCACCAAAAGCATCTTGCATTTCACGGGTAATGCCGTGTTGTTTGCCTAATAACTCAGCCGTTAAGCCCATATTACCAGAGGCTAAAGCGATATTTTTATTCAGTGCTGGATCAAAATCAACGTCATACATCATAGGTACGTGACCCATGTGCTCTACGCCACCAATAAGGAATACATCGCCTTGGCCTGACATGATGCTAGTACTTGCTTGATGTAACGCTTCCATAGAAGAGCCACATAAGCGGTTTACCGTAACGCCACCGATAGACTTTGGTAAACCAGCAAGTAATGAAGCATTACGTGCAATATTGAAACCTTGTTCTTTAGTTTGCTTTACACAACCCCAAATAACATCTTCGATGTCTTCTGGGTTTAATGCTGGATTACGTACTAAAATTTGTTTCATTAAATGTGCTGATAATGCTTCAGCACGTACATTACGAAAAACACCGGCCTTAGAGCGACCCATTGGAGTTCGGATGCAGTCTACAATTACAACTTCGTTCATTTTATTCTCCTCGGCTTAAGCTAATTTAACATCAGTAGTGAAATATGATTTACCTGATTTTGCCATTTCACGTAGGCCATCAGTTACATGATAAATTTCGCCTAAATCAGCATACTTATCAGCCATTGCGATGAAGTTATCTAAACCTAAAGTTTCTAAGTAGCGGATTGCACCACCTCTAAATGGAGGGAAACCAACGCCATAGATTAAGCCCATATCTGCTTCAGCTGCAGTATCAACTACACCTTCTTCTAAACAACGAACCACTTCATTAACCATAGGGATCATCATTCGAGCAATGATCTCTTCGCTACTGAAGTCTTTTTTATCAGCACAATGTTGACCAAGTAAATCGTAAGCAACAGGAGCTGGAACTTTCATTGGACGACCACGCTTGTCTTTGATGTGATCGTAAAAGCCTTTGCCGTTCTTTTGACCTAAACGTTCATTAGCATACAGAGTGCTAACAGGGTCATTGTCAATTTTCTTCATACGTGTAGGGAAACCAGCTGACATAACACTTGTACAGTGATCGGCTGTATCGACGCCAACAACATCAAGTAAATATGCAGGACCCATAGGCCAACCAAATTGTTTTTCCATGACTTTATCGATAGCAGTAAAGTCAGCACCTTCAAGTACTAATTGGCTAAAGCCAGCAAAGTATGGGAATAAAACACGGTTAACATAGAAACCTGGACAGTCATTAACAACAATCGGAGATTTACCCATTTTCGCGGCATAAGCTACGACTGCAGCAACCGTTTCATCTGAAGTATCTTTACCGCGAATAACTTCTACTAAAGGCATTTTATTTACAGGGTTGAAAAAGTGCATACCACAGAAGTTTTGTGGGCGTTTTACGCTTTGTGCCAATAAATCGATTGAAATCGTAGAAGTATTTGACGTTAAAATAGCATCTTCACCGATGACGCCTTCAACTTCAGCTAAAACCATACCTTTAACTTTAGGGTTTTCAACAACCGCTTCAACAACAATATCTACGTCTTTAACACTGTCATAACTAAGTGATGGCGTAATGTTATTTAATACACCTGCCATTTTCTTAGCATTCATGCGACCGCGTTCAACTTGTTTAGTTAAAATGCCTGTAGCAGTGGTTAAACCTAAATCGAGTGCTTGATCATTAATATCTTTCATAATGATCGGCGTGCCTTTATAAGCTGATTGGTATGCTATACCACCACCCATAATACCAGCACCTAGCACAGCCGCTTTATTGACTGATTTTGAAGCAAGTTTGCTCGCTTTCTTCGCTTTGCCTTTGATCACTTGGTCTGCCATAAACAAACCAATTTGTGCTGTTGCTGCATCTGTTTTTGCTAATTTTGCAAAACCAGCATTTTCAGTAGCCATTGCACCAGTACGATCTAAGTTAGCACTAGCAATTAAAGTATTTATCATCACCATTGGTGCTGGGTAATGCTTACCCGCTTTAGCGGCAATCATACCTTTACAGGTCGTTGATGACATGATTAGTTCTGTCGGCGATAAATGTAAAGACTCTAGCTTCGGCTGGCGTTTCGCACGCCAATCTAGTTTGCCGTCAATTGCTAATTTAAGCATGCTAATCGCAGCAGCGTGTAAATTTTCTGGTTCTACAACGGCATCAATAGCACCTTGTGCTAGTGCGGCTGCAGGTTTGAATGCTTTACCTGTAGACATCCAAGTCGCCGCATTATCAAAACCAATAAGTCGTGGTAGTCTTACTGTGCCACCAAAACCAGGCATTAATCCTAGTTTAACTTCTGGTAGTCCGATGCTGGCATTAGTCGATGCGACACGGTAGTCACATGCTAGTGTCATTTCACAACCACCGCCCAAAGCAATGCCATTAATAGCAGCTATAGTTGGTAATTGAATATCTTCAAATGAGTCAAAAACATCAGAGGCACTTTTTGCCCAAGATGTTAGGGTGTCTTCTGGCTGGCTAAATGAAACTAAAAATTCTGTAATGTCAGCGCCAACGATAAACGTTGATTTTCCTGAGGTAACGATTACCCCTTTAGCTTCACTGCAATCATTTATCGCTGCAACTACAGCTATGTACTCTGCAAAGGTTGCTTGATCGAATTTATTTACTGAGCCTTGGGCATCAAACTTAAGTTCGACGATTCCATCCTCAAGTAGCTGAGCACTAAGGCTTTTGCCTTGATATATCATACTATGTCTCCTTCACCTAATAAGTGGTGTTGATGTATTGATGAATATTTATGTATAGACCAAACCGATAAAAATACCCATTTGGCAATTAATATGTTCTGTTTTTAGCTTTGCCTGAAATTAATAGACAACTGAGTGTGCCCTTAAAGAAAGTAAAATGCAATAAATTTAAAACAACTGTTTTAATTGTTTGTTTGTTTTAGCTGTTGATTAATAAAAATACAAAGAAAAAGACAAAAAAAAACACTCTACCGTTAGGTTAAGAGTGCTTTGATAAGTGTTAGAAAATAATAAGTGAAACTAAAGCTTATTTTTGTAGACTTAGCTTTGTTGCTGTAAAAAATTGATAAATTCATCAGCGGGCATTGGTTTGGCGTAATAGAAACCTTGCACCTCATCACAGCCTAATTCAATTAACCGTTCTTGCTGCTCTATTTCTTCAATGCCTTCCGCGATGACTTTAAGCTGCATTTTTTGACCTAAGTTAATAATCGTTTCAGCAATAACTGATTGGCCTTCCTTATGAATATCAGTGACAAAAGCACGATCAACTTTTAGACGATCAAGAGGGAGTTTTTGCAAGTAACTTAATGAAGAAAAGCCTGTACCAAAATCATCCAATGCTATGCTTATGCCTTGAGCTTTTAACTTGGTTAACGCATCAATGATAATTTGCGGTTCATCCATTAAAATATTTTCAGTAATTTCTAACTCAAGTTTGTTCGGCTTAATTTTATGCTGAGTCATTGTGTTGATTATATTATCAACAAAATTATCTTGTCTAAATTGTGGAATAGATACATTGACTGAAATACTCAGCTCAGAAAAATTCTCTTCTAATATTTTCAACTGCTTACATGCTTGGCTAATCACCCAATCTCCAATTTCAATAATTAGACCTGAATACTCGGCTAAAGGAATAAAAACAGCAGGGGAAACAAATTTACCATCAGCAGTGCGCCAGCGTAATAAAGCCTCAGCACCAATGACTTTACCTGTAGTTAACGATAATTGCGGTTGATACCAAAGTTCAAGACAGTCATCAGCAAAATCGTTACGCAGCTGGCGAATCATGTTTAGACGCCATTGCATTTGATCTTCGATATCGGAGTGATAATAAGCAAAATGCTCTAAACGGTTCTTTTTTGCTATATTCAATGCAATATTAATTTGATTTAACACTTGTACGCCACTGCTTTGCGCATGTTCTTTAGTACATAAACCAAAGCAAGCATTGATAGGAAGATGTTGTTCGCCTGCCGCAAATGGTTGGTGGAATAAAGCAATTAACTTGTCAGGGGTTAAGCAATCAGCGGGACCAATAATACCAAAAACATCTGCACCTACTCGTGCAAGTTTACAGTCACAACCCATGGTTTGAATTCGTTGACCTACGGCTGTAAGAAGCTGATTACCAATATCTTGTCCTAAGGCATCATTGATATCACTAAAGTGATTAATATCAATTAAGGCAGCAACGGTATTTTTACATTCGTTTTGAGCGAAATTATCAAGTAAGCGCACAAACTCAAGACGGTTTGGTAAATTAGTTAACCAATCCCGATAAGCAGCATTGGTAAGTTTTTGAAATAGGTGTACGTTTTCATAGCCTACTGCGACGCCAGTGATAAAAACATTCAATAATTGAGTTTGGATTTCGGTTAACGGATTAGAAATTTTGACATGAATGACTGCACGAAAATCACCCTTAGCAACATAAAGGTTAAGGCTATCATCTTGATATTGGTGCTTTTGTTGTAAGTAGCAAGCTTTCACTTGTTTACTGGCTTGGTGATCTTGTAAGGTATCAATTTTTTGATTGATTAAGTTATCATCAAAGCCCACTTGCGCTAAAACATAAAAACTCAAGTCATCAATGTTATCAATAATACCTTGGCCTCGAGCGCAAAAAACTGCCGTTATATCATCACTTATCAGGGTTCTTAATTGGGTTAAAACGCTCTGGCTATAGGTGGAAAGAGAATGCTGAGACGATAATTCAGTAGCACCAGAAACAATTTTCTCAAGGCCTTGACGGTTCTCATTGACCGTCGCTATTTGTTGGAAAGAGCGAATAGCGGCAAAAACAGTAGTAACTAACTTACGACGAGTTAGCTCCGTTTTTGTTTTATAATCATTTATATCATATTCTTTTATTACACTCTCTTCAGGAGCATAGCCAGGTTGCCCTGTACGTAAAACAATGCGGATATCTTTTCGCTGTAGTGTTTCTCTTATATATTTGACAACATTTAAACCAGCATCATCAGTTTCCATAACCACATCGAGTAGTACCAGAACAATGTCGTCATTTTTTTCAATTAGTTGACAGGCATCTTTACCTGAATAAGCATGTAAGTACTCAAGGCGGCGTCCTAGTACGACAAGATCTGATAAGGCTAATTGAGTTACTGAATGAATTTCTGGATCATCATCAACAATTAACACTTGCCAAGTTTCATTACTGCCAAACGCTAAAATCTCGTCTTCATCGCTATCATCGATGAATAAAAAGTCATCATGTGAATTTTCTGATGCTTGCATACCGCCCTCATAACTAAGCATATTGTCTGGAAATATAAATAGTTAAAATTGAAATTTATTTTACGGAACTTAACTATAACTCAATACTACTTTTTTACACCATTGGGCGAGATAATGAAACCTGTTTGCTAATATTTTATTTGTTTTATTTTACTGAGTTATAATAAATTGAATTTAATCATGTATCGTTAGCTTAGCTTTTGACATAGTGTGTTAAAACGTTTATACCCAAACCACTTGAAGATGCGTGTTTCAGGTAGCTTGGGTATCAGCAACAAACGAAATATTTCTGCTTATTTTAAGGATATTGAAAAGGGAGGTAATAGAGTGACTAAAGACAAATTAGATGTTGTGGTACTTGAAAAAGACGTTAAAAAGACGGGGGATGATACCGCTATAATAAAGAGCAATAAATCCACTCAAAACTCGGCAGAGGCCGGCGTTTCACAACAATTTTTAAAACTTGCTAAACGATTTGTTATTGATGGAGCTTTATTACCTGAAGATAAGCAAATGCTCATTGAAGATAGAACGGTGAAGCGAGCTAGGTTGGGCCAATTACGTAAGCAGCAAAATATTGAAAACATTATGCAGAAAACGCTTAGTTACTGTTCCAATGTTGACTTTGGACAAAGAACAGATCATGACTGGTTCAGTCGATATATTGCGTTATCTGAAGATGTCAGCAATCCGACCATGCAAGATTTATGGGCAAAAATTTTAGCTGGCGAGCTTACTAAACCAGGGTCTTTTTCTTTTAAGGCATTACAAGTTTTTCGAGACATGAGTATTTATGATGCAAAACTATTAGCAAAAGCTTGCTCATTAGCGATAAAGGATCTAAATAAAAAAAATATTCGTTTAATAACTGGTTCCTATCAGCAACCAGGGTTATTTAATTTTTTCTCTAAAGAACGGCAGCAATATTGTAACTTAAGTAAGTACGGTTTGAATTATGCGGATTTATTAGCTTTATCTGAAAGTCATCTTATTTACCTGCAAGAAAGTGAGTCGAGCTTAATCACTAAAGACGAAGTACTACAATTTACCTATAGCGGTTTACCATTAAAGTTAACGGCCAAGAAATCGAATGTATGCCTGCAATTTTACAAATTTACTCCGTTAGGGGCAGAACTTGCGCACCTGATTAGCGACAAGAGCAATGATGAATTTTTTGAGCATTTGAAAAATATGTTAACGCACTATTTTGTTGTTAATAATGATTAATAGCAGAGCTGCTTAGTGACTTATGCCTCATTTATGGAAGGTAAATCTTAAGCTTGCTTCTTTAGTGGTAATTTACTAATGTTATATTATATCAATTGTGATATTATCTCACTTTGAAGGCTAGAACTGGCCCGTTAAAAGTAATTTAATTTAGATTCTCGGAATAAACATGTTAGATAGAATAGGCATTACAGCAACTTCCTTATGTGCATTACATTGCATATTACTACCTATTTTACTACCAATGTTACCGTTGCTTGGTTTAAGTTTTCTAGCAGATCATGCCTGGGAACACGTTTTTCTTCTCTTGACCGCCGCCCTAGGTACTATCGCATTGTTCTCTGGTTTTAAACGTTATCATAGACGTTTGTACCCATTTTACTTACTGTATTTAGGTGTTACTTTATACTGGATTAAACACGATTTCTCTCAAGCGTTAGAACCGTTTTTTATTATGGGTGGCGCGAGTCTTATTATTGCAGCACATTTCATTAATATTAAATTATGTAATAGCTGTAAACAATGTGATGATGAAACTTGCAGTAGCTAACTTCCTTAGCGAAAGTTAGCTGACAATGGGTTTAATTTCTTCTTATACCAGTCAGATTAATTAATTCCATTAACCCAATTGGTATTACTTATCAAACTCCTTCAGTTTTCGCGTTAAGGTATTTCTTCCCCAACCTAATTTTTTGGCTGCGTCTTGTTTATGTCCTTGAGTAAATATTAGCGCTCGCTCGAGCATTATTTTTTCAAATTCAATTTGTGCGTAATCTAAAATAGCATCTTTGCCCTGCGCTAATTCTTGGTCCATCCATTGACTAAGTACGTCTTGCCACGCATTGGAATCATTCTTTGAAGGTGTTGATTTGTCAATTAACTCATTGGGTAAATCTTCAATAAGAATTTCTTGGCCACTTGCCATTACCGTTAGAAAGCGGCAAATATTCTCTAATTGCCTAACGTTTCCAGGCCAATGGCAGTTATTAAGGAAATTACTGGCCTTTTTACTCAAGGTTTTAACCTCAACACTTAGCTCATTTGCTGCTTGCGTTAAAAAGTGTTGGCTCAGCTGAGGAATATCTTCCTTGCGCTCTCTAAGGCTAGGCAAATGAATTCGAATGACATTGAGGCGATGAAATAAATCTTCCCTAAACTCACCTTTGTTTACACGATCTTCAAGGTGTTGATGAGTCGCTGCAATAATTCGAACATCCACTTGCACGGGTAAGTGCCCGCCAACACGATACACTTGGCCATCGGAAAGGACACGTAATAGGCGTGTTTGAATATCTAATGGCATATCACCAATTTCGTCTAAAAATAACGTCCCTCCATGTGCTTGTTCAAAGCGACCTTGTCGAACGGCATTGGCACCAGTAAAGGCACCTTTTTCATGACCAAATAATTCAGATTCTATTAAGTCTTTTGGAATCGCAGCCATATTTAACGGAATAAAGGGCTCATTTACTCGTGGGCTATGAGAATGCAGTGCTTGTGCAACTAATTCTTTACCCGTACCTGATTCACCATTAATGAGTACACTGATACTTGAGCGTGATAATCGGCCAATTGCACGAAATACTTCTTGCATGGCAGGCGCTTCACCAATCAAGCCAACGGCGGCAGGTATATCTTTTTTATTTTTGTTTTTCTCATTTTGCTCTCTTGCATGCGTGAGAGCACGTTTACTCAGATTGATGGCTTCATCAATATCAAATGGTTTAGGCAAATATTCAAATGCACCACCTTGGTACGCATTAACAGCACTGTCTAAATCTGAGTGGGCCGTCATAATTATCACAGGAATATGGGAGTGCTGTTTGCTTAATCTCTTTAAAAGCTCCATTCCATCAATGTTTGGCATTCGAATATCAGAAATAATGACTTCTGGCTGACCATGATCTAATGCAATCAATAAATTTTCAGCACTTTCAAAAGCAGCACAGCTTATATTCTCATTAGCAAAAGCTTTCTCAAGTACCCATCTAATTGAGCTATCGTCGTCAACTATCCAGACTTGTTCGGTGATCATATTGTACTCTCTTGTGATAATGGTGCTTGATTGATGGGGAGCTGTTTTAAGGGCAGTAGAATGGTAAATTCAGTATGACCAGGGCGGCTATGGCAGGATAACTTGCCTTGATGTTGGTTTATTAATGTTTGTGAAATAGATAACCCTAATCCAGTGCCATTAGACCGACCTGAGACCATAGGATAAAAAAGTGTGTCTTGAATTTCACTGGGGATTCCAGGCCCGTTATCGATAATGCTAATTTCAATCGCTAATTTTATTCGCTTGCCGTGAATGGTTTTATTACTGGCAATTCGAGTTCTTAGCGTAATGTTGTTTGTTTCATCAATGGCTTGAATGGCATTGTTAACAATATTCAGTACTGCTTGCTGCAGTTTTTCTTGATCGCATTCAACAGCGGGTAGGGAAGGGTCATAATCACGCGATAAATGAACTTTTTGAGCATTTGAGTAACTAACTAACTGGCAAACTTTCTCGAGTATTCCATGAACATTATGTGCTTGCATTTGGGGCAGTTGGTTTGGACCGAGTAAACGATCAACTAAGTTAGTTAATCGATCCGCTTGTTCAATGATCATGCTGGTATATTCTTGTTGCTCGCTATTCACCTCTTTACTGAGCAATTGTGCTGCGCCTCTAAGTCCCCCAAGTGGGTTTTTAATTTCATGCGCCAGACCTTTAATCAGATCACGTGCAGCAAGCCATTGTTGATGCTGAAAAACTTCTAAACTAATTTGTTTTTGTTGATCGATTTGTTTGAATTCAAGTAATACATGTGGAGCTCGTTCAAATTCAACTGAAGAAGCGGTAACTTCTGCAGTAAATCGATGGCTTTCATTTAATTCAACCACAATATCGCAGTCAGTAAATTCTTGACCGGTGGCGAGTAGTTGCATTAAACGTGTGTGATTAATACTTGTGTTAGCAAAAATCATCTCAGATTCTGTATTGTATAAACGGTATAGGCTTTTATTTAACAGTGCTTCTGCAGCTGGGTTTACATAAACGATGGCGAGTTTTTCATTAAGAATAATGACAGCCGTTACCAATTGATTGGCGAGTGATTGCTGATAAGATAACTTGTGATCTTGTATATAACTACGGCTATTCATAAAAACCCTTAGGAAGATAATTCCATGCACCGTTTTGGTGCGTGCAATTTAAGTTTACTAAAGAAAGGTTTTATTTGCAGTGTTAATTTTACTTGGCAACAAAGCGTTAATTCTTCTAGACCTCTTTGCTAATAAGGGGTAAAAGTAATGGTCATTAACTTAGTTTGTTGAAGCTCTATGCATATAAAACGTTACTGATGCTGATGATGCAATAATCTTGCCTTTTTCATCTAGTAGTAACATTTTTATTTTATGTTCGCCTCTATCGATATCTCTTAGCGAGAACATAGAGTGCTTTTGTGGCTTTTGATGGGGTTTACCGTCAAGTACTAATTGTACTTCTAATCCGGGCTTAAATCTTGGTTTGATACCTCCACCAATGTATATGGAGCCTGTATTGTCACGTATTGTGGCATTGTTTTTAGGTGTATCTATAACTATTTCGTATTCTTCTTTCAGTTCTTGAGGAGTGATATCGAGTACTTTGGTATCAATAGAGGTGCTTGATTGAATGATATTGCCAGGTTTAGTTTTAACCTCTTCCGCTCCCGGTTTTGGAGAGTCAGAAAAGACCAATACACCGCTTTCATTACGCCATACATAAATTTTGGCTGTTTTTGGGTGCACAGGAGCGGCTAAGGTGATACCTAGTAGTATAAATAATAATAACTTGATCATAGTTCCTTATAGTTCCCGTGCTTTGGGTGGTCAATATTCACATCATTCCATAATGTAGGTTAATTTAAGTATATATCTATATTTTATACAAAAAAATGTTTTTTAATATTTTTCTATCAATAAGTTATTTCTGTTAACCAGAGGAAAATAAATCGTAATTTTTTTCGTTGGTTTCAAGCATAAAAAAAGCCCACCTAAGTGGGCTTTTTATTTATCACGCAGCGCTTCAAAAAGAAGCTAAGCGAGATTAAACACTGTAATAAAGGTCAAACTCTACTGGGTGAGTTGTCATGTTTACAAGTTGAGATTCTTCACGCTTGATAGCTATGTATGCATCAATCATGTCTTTATCCATAACGCCACCAGCTGTTAAGAACTCAAAATCGCTTTCTAAGCTTTGAAGTGCATCTTCAAGTGATGTAGCTACTTGAGGGATAGATGCTGCTTCTTCTGCAGGTAGGTCATATAAATCTTTGTCCATTGCATCACCAGGGTGAATTTTGTTTTTAATGCCGTCAAGGCCAGCCATTAATAATGCAGAGAAAGCTAAGTAAGGGTTACACGCTGGATCAGGGAAGCGAGCTTCAATACGTGTTGCTTTTGGCGTTGGTACAATTGGAATACGAATCGATGCAGAGCGGTTACGTGCAGAGTATGCAAGCATAACAGGTGCTTCAAAATGTGGAACCAAACGCTTGTATGAGTTTGTTGCTGGGTTAGTAAATGCGTTTAATGCTTTAGCATGTTTAATAACACCACCAATGTAATAAAGCGCAGTTTCAGATAAACCGCCGTATTTATCACCAGCGAATAAGTTAGTACCATCTTTAGCAAGTGACATATGAACATGCATACCAGTACCGTTATCACCAACAAGTGGTTTAGGCATAAAGGTAGCTGTTTTACCGTATGCATGAGCTACATTATGAACAACATATTTGTATATTTGAACTTCATCAGCCTTTTTAACAAGTGTATTAAAACGACAAGCAATTTCGTTTTGACCACAGGTAGCTACTTCATGGTGATGCGCTTCAACAACTAAGCCCATATCTTCCATAACTAAACACATGGCTGAACGTAAATCTTGTGATGAATCAACAGGAGCTGTTGGGAAATAACCGCCTTTAACACCTGGACGATGACCCATGTTGCCTTCTTCGTATTCTGTACCTGAATTCCAAGCAGCTTCTTTATCATCAATTTTGTAAAAAGAACCACTCATGTCAGTATGAAAACGTACATCGTCAAAAACGAAGAACTCTGGCTCTGGACCAACTAATACAGTGTCAGCAATACCTGTGCTACGTAAGTACTCTTCAGCACGGTTAGCAACAGAGCGAGGATCACGGCTGTAACCTTGCATTGTGCTAGGCTCTAAAATATCACAACGGATATTTAAAGTAACAGCTTCAGAAAATGGGTCTAAAACAGCTGTAGATGCATCTGGCATCATAACCATGTCAGATTCGTCAATGCCTTTCCAGCCTTCAATAGATGAACCATCAAACATTTTTCCATCTTCGAAAAAGTCTTCATTCACTTGATGATGAGGAATTGAAATGTGCTGTTCTTTACCTTTTGAATCGGTAAAACGAAGGTCAACAAATTTGACATCGTGGTCTTTAATTAAGTCGAATACTGCTTGTGACATTGTGTCTCTCCACTGAGGTTAATTTTATAAAATTCTGCAAATGTTTATGTAAGTCTTAAAATGGATGAAGTTATAAAGACTGGTTATGATCATTATTCATCTATTGTTATTCGTTTAATAGCTAAAATCGTGCCAAGAGGAAGGCCATTGATTAATAAGCTTTTTTATTACATTCGTAATCTCTGTTGCACCTATATGGTGCTTTCGCTGCCTCATTGTGGTGCGCTTGTGTTATTGCTTGAATCCTACTATAGATTATATTTAGCTGCTTGCCCTTAATAATTTATATTTTTTTTCGCCTGTTGTGTTTAATATAAACAGCTAAGCACACATGACCTCGCGTTAATGTGTTTAAATCTTCGCTATATTTATAATTTATTGTCTTTAATCTAAGAAATGCCCTAAAGGTATGAGGTTTTATGAATAACACAATAGCAACTCTGGTAACTGTAATTTTTGCTTTGCTTTTTTCATTAATGCTTTCTGCCCTCAGTTATGCTGAGGACGACAGGAGTGAATGGCAGAAACCGACCCCTGTTTTTAAACAAGATTTTGATTGGATAAAACTGACATCAGATGAATGGCTTAAAGGCGATATCATTTCAATGTATGACGAAAAACTAGAGTTTGATAGTGATGAGCTTGATATGCAGACTATCGACTTAGAAGATATTGCCGAATTACGTAGCAAAGAATGGCAAAGTATTCGAATGTTTGATGGCACCATTGATGAAGGTTATTTGGTGATAAAAGATGGCAAATTATCACTAGTTAAAAATGGTGTGACTACCCATTATGAATTTAGCAACCTTCTATCCATTGCCTCCTCAGGAAAAAATGAACGAGACTTATGGGATGGTTATGTCAATTTAGGTATTAATTTACGTGAAGGTAATACCGTGCAATTTGACTATACCTTTTCAGCCGGAATACAGCGACGAAGTTCGAGCAGCCGTTTTAAAACGGATTATACTGCCGATTATAGTCGCTATGAAGATAAAGAGACTGAACAAACAACCGTCACGGCAGATAGTGAACGATTAACGTCATCCTATGATTGGTTCTTCAATCCTAAAATTTATTTTAGAGCGGCTGATTTTGAATATATGGCCGATGACTTTTTAAACCTTGATTATAGAATACATTATGGTATTGCATTGGGTTATCATATTGTTGATACCAGTCGTACTAGCTGGGATGTTAATCTCGGTCCTAGTTATCAAAAAAGTAAATTTCTCGATGTTAAAGACGGAGAGAGTGACAGTGAAGATTCTTTAGGTCTAACTCTTGGCACCGACTTAACCTTTGAAATTTCTAGCGATATCGACTACGATGCGTCATATAATGTGCAGGTGATTGATGAAGCCTCTGGTGGTAATATCCATCACTTTCAAACAGGTCTAGAAATTGACCTCACTAACGACTTTGATCTCGATTTAACCTTTTATGCCGATCGTACAGAAAACCCAAAAGAGGACAGTGAGGGTCAGGTACCAGAAAAAAATGATTTCCGCTTAGTCGTCGGTTTAGGTTACGATTTTTAACTAATAAACTCAGTTTGTATTTAAGGCTTGTATCTCAAATAGTACAAGCCTTTTTTAATGTAATTCAGTCGTGAGAGTAACCACACATAATATTGTGAATAAGTATTTATTATTAGTGATAGCCTTAATTACCTTTACCAGTAATGGGCAACAAAATTCAGAACATATCGAGGTATGGAATCCGCCAACGCCCGTTTTTTCACAACAATTTGATTGGCTTAAACTGCGATCAGGGGAGTGGCTTAAAGGCGATATTATTTCCATGTATGACGATGAATTGGAGTTTGAAAGTGACGAGTTTGATACCATCACTTTTGATTGGGATAAGGTAACCGAACTTCGCAGTCGATTCGACCAACAGATACGTTTCGCTAATGGGGAAGTAAAACAAGGCTTCCTCATCGTGAAGGATCAGCACCTTGTTCTCATCAGCGGTGGCAGTGAACAGCATTATCCTTTATCTGAACTCTTATCGATCACGTCCTCTTCAGATGTTAGAAAAGAGTTGTGGGATGGTAAGGTTAGTTTAGGTATTGATGTTAATAAAGGTAATGTTAGCCAGTTAGATTACACGGTAAATGCGAGAGTTCAACGTAGAACACCTTTTACCCGTTTTAAAGTCGATTTTACCTATAACTATAGTAAATCTATTGCGGATAAAAATGAGACCGTTATCACTGATACTAGTCGCTTAACTTCAAATCTGGATTGGTTTTATAGTCGTAAAGTCTTCTTCCGAGTATTTGATTATGAACATTTTACAGACTTACAGCAAAATATTAAGTCTAGACATACGCTAGGGCTTAGTTTAGGTTACCACATTTTTCAAAATAAGCGTTTGCAATGGGATGTAACTCTTGGGCCTAGTTATCAACAAACAGCCTATTACGATGCGTCTGATGAAAGTGAGCAAAAAAGTGGCGTAATCGCTTTAGGTACTTTATTTGATTACAGTATTTCGAGCCGATTAGATTTCTTATTCGATTACCAACTGCAATTTGTCGAAGAAAAATCAGGTAAGCGAAATTCACATTTAAAAACTGGTTTTGAATTTGAACTACAAAATGATTTTGAGTTAGATGTACTGGTTTATTGGGACCGTGTTGCTGAACCGGTTGCCACTACAATTACAACTACTATCCCTCAGTCAAATGATTACAGGTTGGTACTCAGTTTAGGCTATGACTTCTAGCATTAGTTATTATCAAGCAGCACAAATATTATTCATGGCTTATCTCTACATCAGTTAAGGCATTGCAACTACAAAGTAATATATAACCTTGTTGTTGTTCTCTTTCCGATAAACCGTCAGTTGAATTTTGTTTAACCTGTCCGCTGATTAACTTTGCTTTACAGCTACCACAACTACCTCCACGACATGAATAGGGGAGAATCAAGCCGGCAGCTTCGCCTTGCTCTAACAACGAATCTTGTTGATTACCTTGATAGTGTTTTTTCCATCGGCTAAAGTAAATCGATACTTTCTTTTTACTGTTTTGCGGAATTAAACTTTGCGGCCTAACATCTTGATTGTTTATTTCAGGCTTTGACAAGGCAATATTTTCTTCAACATCGCTGCTTTCATCCTTTGAATACTCATATGCACCAAAACTCTCATCGTGATAGTTACTTGGCTCTGCCCCCAGCTTAAGTAAAAGTGCTTGAGTGCTTTTGCGAAATAATTTGGGTCCACAAACAAAACTTTGATAATGACTCATATGTTTAATATTACCTAACATATGCTCATTTAGGCGCCCTTGAAACCCATGCCATTGAGCATTGGCTGCCTGAGTAAGGGTATACATTACTTGGCAATTACCATGTCGTTTTGCTAAATCACTTATTTCAGCTCGAGCAATTAGGTCAATTTCCTGCTTTGCACTGTGGACAAATACTATTTGATTTGTACATTGTTTTTCTACCATAAAGCGCAGCATAGAGAGCATTGGCGTGATGCCACTTCCTGCGCTGATGAGTAAAATCTTTTGAGGTATAGCGTTATTTAAGCAAAAATTGCCAGCGACTCCACTGACATCAATCGATTGTCCTACTTTAAAATGATCATGAAAATAATTAGAAATCTTGCCTTGAGGAATGCGTTTGATTGTAATGCTGACATACTCAGCAGTGGTAGGTGACGAGGATAGAGTATAACAACAAGTTTGTATTGTACCGGCCATATTAATCATAAAATTGAGGTGCTGGCCAGCGTGATAGCTAAAATCCACAGGTGTTTCTGCGTGAGGGATAGAGAATATGAACGTCTTTACATCATGGGTTTCTTTTTGAATTTTTTGACAAACTAATTTGAATGTTTTCTTGGTGATAGTAGAGCTAGATAGAGTCATTTATTACTTTACTCAACTAAGTTTATAGCGTGTATTTACAGATAAAGCTTAGTTATTAAGGTATGATATCGCCCATTATAACGCTTCTTTATGTTTTGATTATTATATTTATGACTAATAAAATTCAACACCTCCATATATTAGGTATTTGTGGCACTTTCATGGGTGGGATCGCTGCTATAGCCAAACAACTTGGTTTTAAAGTTAGTGGCTCTGATGCCAATGTTTATCCGCCGATGAGTACCCAGTTAGAGCAGTTAGGCATTGAGCTAATGTCCGGATACCATGTTGATAACTTTTCTGATGATATTGATCTAGTTATTGTTGGTAATGCTATGTCTCGTGGCAACCCAATGGTGGAGTTTATGCTAGATCGCAATATTCCTTATACATCAGGCCCACAATGGTTGCTTGAAAATGTATTAAAAGATCGTTGGGTTCTTGCTGTGTCGGGAACACACGGGAAAACAACTACCAGTAGTATGTTGGCTTGGATTTTAGAGTATGCGCATATGTCACCAGGTTTTCTCATTGGTGGTGTACCACAAAATTTTTCTAGCTCTGCTCGCCTAGGGGATACCCCCTTCTTTGTCATTGAAGCTGATGAATACGATAGTGCCTTTTTTGATAAACGCTCGAAATTTGTGCATTACCGTCCTCGCACTTTAGTGATTAATAACTTAGAGTTCGATCATGGTGATATTTTCAATGATCTCAGCGATATACAGAAACAATTTCACCACCTTATCCGAATGGTCCCCAGTAACGGTTTGATTTTGTCACCTGCCAGTGAAACCGCTATAAGTGAAACGTTAGCCATGGGCTGTTGGACAAGCACTGAATTCTCTAATAAAGAGCTTGAACAAGATGAAGCGCTTGATATAGGCTGGCAAGTAGAAAAGTTAACGGTACAGGGCAGTGAGTTTATCGTTAAGTTTAACGGTGAAAAACAAGGTGTAGTCAAGTGGGATCTCATTGGAGATTTTAATATTGATAATGCAGTGATGGCAATAGCGGCAGCACGTCATGCCGGTGTACCAAGTTCCGTCTCTATAGAAGCGTTAGCCGAATTTATTAATACTAAGCGTCGTTTTGAACTTCGTGGTACTGTCAATAATATTAGTGTTTATGATGACTTTGCTCATCATCCAACGGCTATAGCAAAAACATTAGCAGGGGTCCGTGCTAAACTTTCCCAACAAGAAAATGAACAAGGTCAAGCTGGGCGAATCTTAGCAGTATTGGAGCCAAGATCTAATACTATGAAATCAGGGGTTCATAGAGAATCATTGCCTAAGTCGTTAGTAGATGCCGATCAGGTCTTTGTCTATCAAGGTGAACAAGTGACTTGGTCTGTGAGTGATTTAATTAAGCAATGCCAGCCACTGTGTCAAGTTGAAGAGAATATTGAAAACTTAGTGGAAGCTATTGCCCAACAAGCTCAAGCAGGCGATATAATTGTTGTTATGAGTAATGGTGGTTTTGCCGACATCCATAATAAATTATTGAAGCGTTTAGCGTCGGTAATCGTATAAATAGAAAAGCGTTAAAAATAAAACAGTTTAACCAATTTAGTTTAACAATTTAACTAATTAAAATAGTAAAGAGAACTTAGCACAATGACAGTATTAACTATACTTACCGCACCTAATGATAAGCTTATAGAACAAGCTGAACCAGTATCTGATGTCAGTAAAATCCAAGGATTAATCGATGACTTACTTGAAACTATGTACGATACTGAAGATGGTATCGGTTTAGCGGCAACTCAAGTCGGCAGTAGTGAAGCCGTTGTCGTTATTGATATTTCTGAAAACCGTGATGAACCACTTGTGTTAGTAAATCCTGTGATCACTCACGGTGAAGCAACTGCTAAGGGGCAGGAAGGCTGTTTATCTGTTCCTGGCTACTATGCGGACGTTGAGCGTTTTACTCATGTTACGGTTGAAGCATTAGATCGCAATGGAAAAGCAATTACTATTACCAGTGATGAGTTTCTTGCTATTGTGGTGCAACATGAAATAGACCACTTAAACGGTACATTATTTATTGACTATTTATCACCGTTGAAAAAGCAAATGGCACTAAAGAAAGTCAAGAAAACGATTAAAAATGGTTAGTGATAGTCATAAACTACATAGAGAGTTTGTTAGCTAATGATGCGAGAGTCGAACAAGGTGAATATGGTGAGTAATGATTTTAATGGCAAAATAACACTGGCTATCACAGGTGCATCAGGCTCGGCTTATGCTTTACGCCTAATTGAATGTTTAATTGCCGCAAACTACCAACTCTATATTCTGTGTTCAAGTGCGGGACGTATTGTATTAGATACAGAAGTTGGCGTAAAAATCCCTAGTTCTCCTGACGCAGCCAGTAAGTTTTTTACTGAAAAATATCAGGCCAAAAATAATCAAATAACGGTCTTTGGTAAAGAACAATGGTTCTCTCCCGTTGCTTCGGGCTCTTCAGCACCGAAAAAAATGATTGTTTGTCCCTGTTCTACTGGAACAATGGCTGCTATTTGTCATGGTATGAGTGACAACTTAATTGAACGTGCTGCGGATGTGGTGATAAAAGAACGTGGTCAATTAATTTTAATGGTAAGGGAAACGCCTTTTTCAACATTACACTTGCAGAATATGCTCAGCTTATCTCAGCAAGGCGTTACCATTATGCCAGCGTCCCCAGGGTTTTATCATAAAGCTGAGACCATTGAAGACCTTATTGATTTTATGGTAGGTAGAGTGCTAGATCACCTTGGTATTGAACAAGATATTATGCCGCGTTGGGGTTATAACATTTAAATTTTATAACCCTCAGGGTATAAAAAAGCGACTATAGTCGCTTTTTTTATGAGTAAATTACAGGTAGTCGATTTACTTATTTGTTTTACTCATCAAAACTAAATTCAATGTAAGCTCTGCCTAATTCGTTTTTCAGTGGGATGATAACGATAGGACCTTTAGCTTTATGATGAATGGAATGATTTGGGCCAGAAACAACAATAGGGGTTGCCATATCAAACTCAATGCCTTTTTCACTCAGCATACGTTTTGCACCACCGGTAACCATATTTGTTATTTCACCCACTAAATCGATAATCTCTTCATTGACTTCATCGGGTGCTTCACCGACCATTTTTTTCATCGTGGATAATGCTAAGGCCCCTTCAAAAGTAATGGATAATGACCCCTTTGCTTGGTCACTCACCATGCCAATTAAACCTGAAACATCACCCATGGCGACTTCATTTTTTTTAAGGCGAGGTTTTTCTGGAATTAACTCCATTTGAGCCATCGTGGACATGACATTAAGCATTGAAGATAAAAATGGGTTGATAAACTCTACATTCATGGAAATTCCGAATCTTAACTGTTTAGATAAAGTGCTTCATTTGATTTTGCATGCTTATTTTACAAATGTAAATCAAATAGCGAAATAGTTTGATAATTTATGGTGTTAAGTATTAGTGATTTGGCTGTTGGCTAATATTGGCTTAATAGTAGCTTCTTTGAATTTATAGTCAAAAGTTAAGCTACCAAAAGAGGGTTACCGTAACGTTGACACCTTGAAAATTAATGGTATTCACTTGGTTTTATAGCGCGTGTTGGTCAGTAAGTATTATTAATATTTACATCAGTAGTTTGCCACTTGGCATCTAGTGCAATTTAAGTGGAATTAAACGTTACTACAGTTTTTACAACTACCGTGTGCTTCAACTATTTGATGGCTGATAGTAAAGCCATTTGCATCGGCCATTGTGCGCAATGCTAAATCAAAGTTATTAGACTGAATTTCTTCAACATGACCACACTCATCGCAAATCAATAATTGCACAGGGTGATCACATTCACCAAAATGGTGACACATAATAAAAGCATTAATAGATTCTATTTTATGAACAAAACCCTGTTTAGATAAAAAATCTAAAGCACGATAAATAGTAGCAGGCTTGGCAGCGGCATCTAGTTCTTTTAGTTCAGCTAGTAAATCATAAGCACCAACGGCTCCTTGACGGTTAGCTAATAGCAAAAAAACTTGCTCTCTTACTTTAGTAAAACGTGCGCCTTTTTTTTTGCAAACAAATTGTGCTTGTTGTAATAAAGATTCTGCCTTCATGGTGCTATTCGGTTCTGTTTTGTCTAAGAATGGATAGGTTTCCAGTGTATCATAGCTGCTTATCAGCGCGTAAGTATTTTTAGATAACCCAACAATCTCTAATTAATCCAATAACTCATAACAACTGTTCATACTTGTTACCTTTCAAGTAATGCAGTGTCTATTTTTTAAGTATGCTTCTAGATGGACATTAAATATAAAGCGATTGTGATTTAACGTTCGTTCGTTATTTGTTCTAGTTTCACAGGAGACTTACTTGTAAAAGACAGCGCTGTCTTTTACAATGGCTGATACAAATTCTGTTAGGAAATTATCATGACTCGTTATCTGGCACTCGATGCTTTTAGAGGCATTACTATCGCTTTAATGATTTTAGTGAATACACCGGGAACATGGTCACATGTTTATGCTCCCTTATTGCACGCAGATTGGAATGGCGCAACACCTACAGATTTAGTTTTCCCATTTTTCTTATTCATTATTGGCTCTGCAATGTTTTTCTCTTTCAAAAAGAGTAATTTTTCTGCTAGTCCTGAACAATTTAGAAAAATAATAAAACGTGGTTTTATCATGTTTTTTATTGGCTTTATGTTAAATATCATCCCATTCACTGCTAATGCTGAAGATTGGCGAGTCATGGGAATTTTACAACGAATTGGTATCGCTTACGCAGTGGCAGCTTGCTTAGTACTGACACTCAATCGAACGGGCATCTTTATTGCTTCTGCGGCAATTTTATTAGCCTATTGGGCGTTACTTATTAGCGTGGGAGAAAGCGCTTTAACCCTTGAGGGTAATGTTATTCGTCAGCTTGATTTAGCAGTTTTTGGGGCTAATCACATGTATACTATGCGCGGTGTTGCTTTCGAGCCGGAGGGATTATTAAGCACTATTCCAGCAGTCGTGAATATGTTACTGGGCTTTGAATTAACGCGTTATTTAAGCAGTATTGAAGATAAGAGAAGTAGTGTTGTCAAGTTAACACTGATTGGCGGGTTAGCCATTGGACTTGGTGTGCTATGGAATGTAGTTTTACCCATTAATAAATCGTTATGGACCCCGTCTTACGTCATTTATAGCACAGGTTTTGCTTGCCTATTACTTGCAGCATTCATTTGGTTGATTGACATAATGAAACAAGTCAAATTGGCAGAGCCTTTGCTCGTTTACGGTACTAACCCATTATTTGTCTATGTTCTATCATTTTTAGTGGTAACCCTGTATTTGAATCTTACTATTGGTGATACGTCCATGTATGCTTGGTTATATAAGCAGCTGAGCGGTGTATTTTCTCCAAAATTAGCATCTTTTATTTTTGCTTTTTCACACGTGGTATTGTTCTGGTTTGTTTCATTAAAATTGTATCAACGAAAAATATTTATCAAAATATAATGCTAGAGTCTGTTGATCTCTCGCGGTAAAATTTTGTTCGCCTTTTTTAAAGGGAGTAAAGCGTTTTAATCGCGGCGAGTAGTGTGTAGCCTAGTCACTCTAAGCAAATACTACTCAACAATGAGTAAGACGCTTTTAGCCGAATCCTTCGGACAGCGTTTGTTGGTCATTTTTACGGCGTTATCGCCTTTTTATGTGACGCTACATGGATGTAGCTTATTTGACAATGCAGGAGCATATTGTCCGGAACAACCACATGACAAAGGCTCTGTTTTGTATAAAAAACCAACAAGCAGCTGTAAAAACAACCTCGAAAAATCAACAGACCCTAAGATTTCAGTCTGCAATTTTCATGACTATCTTTAAATTATGGGCTGAAAAAACTGTCAGAAAATCCTTGTTTTTGC
>ERZ1027231.120-NODE-120-length-41490-cov-16.171908_pt1 | contig 41490 bp, 25 predicted proteins | sample MGYA00520866_ERZ1027231 | MGnify/ENA primary metagenome ERZ1027231 (study PRJEB33311, sample SAMEA4378411) | marine metagenome | biome: Marine biome; feature: Fjord; material: Water | collected 2014-07-20T08:00:00Z/2014-07-... | depth 75 m ...
ACCGTACATCCTGTACATATAAAAAACGCTCCCGAAGGAGCGTTGAAGTGGGCTGGTCAGCCTGGAGACAAAGTGGCTTGCAGCCTTTTCTCTTTTTCATCCAATTTAACTACAACTCCTCCTCTTCCATGGGTTCTTTTTCTTTACGCTGTAAACCATATTTACGCATTTTTTCTACCAGAGTTGTCCGGCGAATTTTTAATTTTTCAGCCGCTCTGGCCACAACACCGCAAGCGTCATCCAGAGCTTGTTGAATAAGTGAACGCTCCAAATGAGTTAGGTAATCTTTAAGGTCGATACCATTAACCGGTAACAAGGCCGGTGTATCCAAACCCACTAAGCCTGGTTCACTGGGTAAGGCAACTGCTTCGGGCAAATTAGAGCTCTCGTCATCACCTTCATCAACATGCCGAAACTTAGGCGGTAACTCAGGCACACCTACCACACCATAGGGGTGTAATATGGCCAGACGTTCCACCAGGTTAGCAATTTCCCTAACATTACCATGCCAGTCATGTCGGCAAAGCGACATAATCGCAGCACTGTTAAATCGAATTGAACCACGCTTTTCATTTTCCATGCGAGAAATGAGTTCATTTAACAAAAGAGGAATGTCTTCACGACGCTCTCTTAAGGGCGGAACTTCTAACGGAAAAACATTTAATCGATAATAAAGATCTTCACGAAAGGTTTCTTCACTGACCATTTTTTCCAAATCTTTATGGGTTGCAGCAATGATTCGCACATTGGTCTTTATGGTCTTGGTGCCACCTACTCTTTCGTAATTACGCTCTTGTAATACCCTTAACATCTTTACCTGCATGGCCAGAGGCAAGTCACCAATTTCATCTAAAAATAGCGTACCGCCTTCTGCCATTTCAAAGCGGCCTAGGCGGGTACTGATGGCTCCAGTAAAGGCGCCTTTTTCATGCCCAAATAATTCACTCTCTATCAATTCTTGCGGAATGGCACCACAGTTAACTGGAACAAAGGGGCCATCGCGGCGATCACTGTGATAATGCAGGTTACGAGCGACTACTTCTTTGCCTGTGCCGCTTTCGCCAGTAATGAGTACGGTGACATCTTTGTTGGCCACCTGATGCATGAGCTCGCGTACATATTGGATTTGGCGACTGGTACCCACTAAGGAGCGAAACAGTTGCACCTGACGACGCTCACCACGAACCCGGTTATGGGCATAATGTTCGCGGTAAATTTGGGCTCGGTGTAGGTTATCAAGAAGCTTGTTGTAACTGGGGGGCATGGTCACATGACCAATGATAGCGCGACGTAAATCCTCAGACATTTCTTCGGGAAGTTCTTCATCTCCCACGTAAATAATGGGCATACCTTTATCCCATTCATTTATGCTGGCTAATATTTCACTTAAAGATTGTTTGTGGGAATTACCCAGAATTAAGGCAACGATCTCTTGCGGGTCTTCTAACTCACTGGCGACTTTTTTCCAGGAACCGGTATCACTTGGATAGGATCCCTCTCCCAGAAAATCAAGCAACACGCGCATGTCATGCTTACGCTGCTCGTCATCGTCCACTAACAAGACCTTAATCTCTCGCCACATGATGCTTCCTTAGCCCATTTAGCAACGGCACAAGTGCCATCCAATTTGCCATTTAATTGACCAACAAAATATAGTTAAGTATCCATTTCTATATAGGTCAATTAAATGACGAGTTTAGTTTGTTATTTTTATTTTTTAGTCTTAATTGGCACGTTTAATCTTATTAATTTGGTCTTTCTTATGCGCCATGCTTTATTCTTGACAAAAAAAATGCGAACTGTAAACAGTTTTTTATATTATTTTGTAACTAATTATTTTAGATTTTCCGAAATAAGCAATAACCCAACCGGATAAACGCCAGGTTATTGATGGGTATAAAGTAAGATTCATAATTTGAAAACGAAATATTTATTAAAATCGGCCATCATTTCAAACAGATAGAGAGCTTTTTAAATTGGCTTCTGCCACCTTGCCCTGACCTTTCAAATCCTCATAACTTTCACGAATGCCTTCCCAGCCAGTCTTTATTTCCAATAACAAGCCCATGACTTCAGTAATAATATCGTTATCGTTTAAGCGATTGGCTTCGAATAGTCGCCGTGCCATGTAATCGTATAAACGTTCTAGATTCATACTAATGTCACCACCACGTTCGTGGTCGAGGCTTTCCTGAAGACTGCCCAGGATTTCAACTACTTGACCAATTTTCTCATTCTTTTTCTCTACCTCACGCTGTTCAATAAAGCTCTTGGCCATAGCAAGGCGTGTTAATGAACCTTCTAAAAGAAGCTGAATTAGTTTGTGAGGGTCTGCTTCCATAACTTCAGTTTGCAAACTGACTTGACTGTATCCCTTGGCACCTTTTGAGTACATGCCTATCTCCTGCTGGACGCCTTAACATTAATACCGCTTCAGTAATGTTAACGACAGAATTCGAAGTTACTTTAGTCTTTACAACAAATTTTCTGCCTAAATTTGTTCATTATTACGGCAATTATTTTCCTCCACAAACTGAAATTTAATGTAGACCATTGATTTCATTGCATTTTAATACATTGGCATAAGAAGTGCGTATTCACCCAGTCATTATCAATCAAATACTCATTTAATTGTGTCGGGGGGCTTTATGTCTGCACTACAAGGCAGGAATCAACTTAAAACGGTCAGCCGTAAAAAAACACAAGAAGCAAAGATCAATTATAAGCTCGCTTACGATGCTTTCCATAAGACTCAATTAGATACAACTTATCTACAAAACAACCTATCACTTCTGGCTCAGGCTAAGGACGATATAAAAAAAGCTATTGAGCTAACACCATCAGATGGAGATAGCTTAAACCTTTTGGCCAGAATTGAATTAGAAACAGGCAACTTTCAATCTGCACAGCAGGCTATATTTTTAGCTTTAGCGGAATCGGCTGAGAACGGAGGCTACTGGTATAGTGCTGGTCATATTTATTTGGCCCAGCAGGACCTTGAAAATGCAAAACAAGCATTTAAGAATGCCATCAAATTTGCACCTAAAGAAACAAGGGCAGAGGTTAGCCTTGCCTATACACTTGCGCAAGACGGAGAGATCATAGAAGCGTTTGGACAATACAGGGAACTGGCTAAAACGCAGGGGAATGATTTACATATTCGCTCACAAGTTGTAGATCTTGCCAGCCAAATTAAGGCTGACTTTTATGACCCTGAATTGGAACAGGATCTCATCAGTTATTTAAAATGGGATAAGGTCAACCTTAATCAGTTAGGAAGTCTGGTGTGTAGCCTTTTGGAATTCAAATTTCATCTAAATTCCCAGGGAAGCGCCACTGATTTTGATGGAATTGCCAATAGCACTCTGTTTATTTCAGCACTTCGTAATACCTTGATAAAAAGTGAGTTAATAGAAAAACTCATTATGGCCTTACGTCATGAACTTTTAACCCACAGCACCCAGCAAGGTCAATTGAGTAAAAACCACATTTCCCTTTGCCAGGCTATATCCTTTTATGGTTTACGAAACGAATATATTTTACCCAATACAAAAGCTGAAATGGATATGGTGTCTGCCTTAAGGACCATTGTAGATCAATCACTTTCGCAATTTGGTTGTAAAGCACTAGACATATCAGGTGCGCTATTATTACTTAGCATGTATGAGACTTGGCAGGGGCTAAACGAATTTAATGAACTGATGAACTTTGAAGAAAATTCCTGGCCAGAAGAAACTTATGAAATAAAAAAATGTCATGATAAATTATTTAAAATTTGCCACTATGAATTTGATAGCTTAACGGGCATACCAACCATTAAGGAAAACAAGGTTAAGAATCAATATGAAAAACACCCCTATCCTAGATGGGACACTTTAGACTACAAAAAAAATGTCAATTATGGCATCGCATTACGCCATGAGTTCAAGTATGCAGACTTACCTAATTACTTGTACGAAAAAAATCTTAAGATACTAATTGCTGGCTGTGGAACGGGAAGGCACGCCTTAAATGTGGCAAAATATTTCGATGATGTGGATGTATTGGCAGTAGATATTAGCCAAAACAGCTTAGCGTATGCAAAACATAAAGCCATTGAATTTGAGATTAACAACATCCAATTCAAACTAGCTGACCTCACTAAACTGCCTATTTTACAGGAAAAATTTAGCATTATTGAATGCTCTGGTGTACTGCATCATATTAGATATTACAAAAAAGCCCTATCCAATTTGTTGTTAAATTTAAAACCAAATGGCCTTATAAAAATATCTTTATATAGCGCAAGAAGTAGAGAGGCAATCAACCGGGTTAGAGAAATATATAACATAGAAAAAAACACACAACATGAACATAGAGTTAAGGTTATTCGTCATGCGATTATGAAAAGTAATGCATTAGAGAATCAAACCAGCATCACCCACTCAGACGATTTTTATAGTTTAAGCGGAACTATAGACCTATTATTTCATGAATATGAAAAACATTTCACTCCACTTTCAATTAGAAATCTGTGTAATGAATTCCAACTAAATTGGCTAGGTTTTAGTAACTTAAGCCATAAAGTTAAAAACGATTTCATGTCTTTTCATGGTAAAAAGTCAGATTTACTTAATCTAAAACAATGGGATGAATTTGAAGAAGTCTATCCAAATACGTTTTCAAATATGTTTCAATTCTATTGCCAGTATCAACCTAAATTAAAACTTAACCGTTAAACTCTAGGCGTTCAAACCTGCATGGTTTTTGTAGTTACTAAAACCAGGGGGGTTTACAGACTTGGAAGTTCTCTCAACAATATGAACTGCTGCACGTCAATCACATCAAACTTATTATTTTTGCATCTTACTTTTTACTTATTTACCTGCCGCGGCATAAGCTTCAAATTGCTGTGTTAAAAAGCTCTCTGTTGTTTTAATAGTAGCAATGATGCTATCAGCCGCTAAAAATTTTGCTCGTAACAGCGTTTCTTGAGCGGCCATTCTAATATCCAACTTATCTTGCTGTTCTGCGAAATCAGCAAGGTCGTCATTTAAACCATCTACTTTTAAATTTAGTGTACCTGTGTTGGTTTTAAGATAGGTTTCAAGAAGGGTATCAAGCTGATCTGCTAAGCCTGAAATATAGTTGACCGTGCCTCTGTCTCCAGTTGCCCCTCCCAATACCTTTACTCGAATACCACTGGCACCATCAACTTCCCCTACAGCATTGCTACCTACTTCACCATCAGCCTGACCCGTTTCAAATCCGTATGCGGTAATGGCCGCAGCCGATAATGTTGTCATTTTCACTTGCGACGTTGAACCAGTGATATTAGAAATAAGGCCAATTTTTCCATATAATGAAGATGCGGCATCACTGGTGTATTCAGCTTTAATGCTATAACTTGCGCTAGAGAATGCACTGGTTGCATTAATGCCAGACTCAAGAGCGGCGGCCAACGCATCACCAGTGGCATAGGTTCCTTGAGATATGGTTACTTCAGCTTCAACCCCGTTAAGGTTCATTGTAAAAGTATCATTGGTGCCATCCACCACCACTGCAGCACCAATAATAGAAGACTGGTTAGCAACATAATAACCGTTTGTGGCGTCGGTATTACCGCTTTGTGCTGCCAAATATTGCCCTGAACCATTTGCTACTACACCATTAATGGTTCCCTCTACATCACTACCCGTTACCACCGTTGTTTCAGAGCCATCTGGTAAATGAATACCCAGGGCAGATGAAGCGATGCTGCTGGTAGCCGTAAATTCTAAAGTTGTGGCATTACCACCTATGGTAATTTCTAAATGCCCAGTGCCATTATCACTATCATTGACATAATCAACATTGGCCGTTACATCATAGCCAAACTTTACATCGTCACTCACACCAAATGCGTCGTAGCCATCGGTTTTGGTTTCTGCGATCAGCCCCATATTGGCAGCAGTAGTCCCTGCAATATTCGAAATTTGAATGGAGGCGCTTGACCCAAACGTATTGGCGGTTTTCACACCTAGTTTAGAAGCCGTTTCTAATATTAACTGACTTGTACCATCTAATTTGGCTACAACATCCCCAGCCTGAAATTGTCCTGATGCTTCAAGCGCAGTGTCAATTGCCAATTGAATCGCAGTAAGGGTGTCATCTTCATCACCAGAACTTGCATCGGTATTAACATCGACACTCATGGTGACACCATCTACCGTCATATCAAAGGTGGCGTTATTGGCACCACTAAAATCAATTCCTGCAGCAATCACTGCACCCGCTGTGGTTTGAGAGCCCCGGCCATCACTGGATACTTGTAAGTACTCGGTATGGCCTGTGGTATCGGTTGTTAATACTAAGCCTGTACCAGACAAAGAAGCCGTTACCACTCCACCACCAAACGATGCATCTAAGGCAGTTTGAATATCGACAATATTGTCACCGGAATCAGTATTTACAATGATTTCATTTGATGTGCCGTTTACATTCAAAACAAAGCCAGAATTAATTGTAGAGAAATCAATATTGGTGGAAATGTCTCGACTACCCACATCACTGGCAGCGCCCACAACTTTACCTGCAAAATTAGCATCCACACCTAACGCGGTATTAATGGCTGATTCCACCGCTGTGGCAATATCATTACCGGTTGTGTAAGTCCCTGCTGCCACTTCAATTGTTGTGGCGGTGGCGGTGCCGTCTAGAGTGAAGTCGAAAGTTGCATCACTTGCGGCAAGGGTTAAGCCTGCATCTCTACCATTTGTTTGCGCACCGTCATCGTCATTCAAACCTAATAAAGTATCTGTGGCGGTGACACCTATCGCACTAATTTCAATGGATTTTGCACTGCCGACCGCTGAGGTGGTAAAAACTAATTTATTATTATTATCAAATGAAGCCGTAACATCACCTGCTAGCGCCGTCGCATCTATCGCATTTTGTACTGCTTGCAATATATCATTGCGATCACCAAATACGCTGTCTCCATTTAAATCACTGCTTGATGCATCTTCATTAACAGTGACCGCAACCGCTCCACCGCCATCAACATCTAATGAAAATGTGGCATTGGTTAAATTAAAATTAATGCCATCGGTGGTGGCCACACTAGCATCGGCCGGAACGGTACTGGCGCCGAGACCAACTAGGTACGAAGAACTGAGTGCCGTTAGGTCTGAACCGGTAAACGTACCAATGCCTAATTCATTAAGGCCTAAAGAGTTGGCCGAATTGGTATCCACACTGGTGAACGATACTTGGGAAGAGGATCCATATTTATTGGAGACAATATTAAAACGAAAATTCGTTGAATCATAAGTCACCGAAACTTTTGCACCATTAGATGACAATTCAGAAGTACCGTTAATTTTTGACTGTAATTCTGCCGCTAACGAATCACCCGTAGTGTAACTTCCTTGGGCTAAGGTAAAGGTGCCGGAATTGCCATCAACATTAATTGTGTATTCATCATTGGCATCATCAATATCCACAGCGGTAGCAAAATCTAAGGTAGCAACAATTGCCCCTTCAAATTCTCCCTTACTGGCTATGGTGGTGATGTTAATGTCATATTCACCCGCTTTGGTGTTGATAGAGTCATTACTGTACTCAATGAGTGAATCGGATGTGGCGCCGCTTACTCCAAAAATATCGATAACCGTGTCTCTGTCTTCCGACATTGCAGCAAGAAACGTAGAAACACTAAATTTTAATCTGAATTCATTGTTCTGATCCCTTTCAATGCCCAGCTCTGCAAAAGATTCAAACTCTTTGCCACTTACGCCACTGACCGCGCTAGCCAAAATATTATTCACACCTAACATGGCGCTTCTAATGCTTATATCCCCGGTTAATATACCTGCCTCTTCCTTTTCAGCATCATAAGCTGTGTAAAAATCAACACTTTCAGCTAAGTCATTATAGGCAGCTACTAACTCATCAATTTTTTCAGTAAAAGATTCTAAATCGGCACCTATGGTGACCGTGACATTTTGCCCGCTATTATCCGATTGTAGGTTGAGGGTAGTTCCTGTAATCAAGTCGGTAATTTCGTTCGATTCTCGCGTCACGGACAAGCCGTTAAATGTTAAAACCGCATCTTGCCCCGCCTGAGATTCCGCCATATTAGCAGCGGTTACTTGATCGCTGTTATAACCAAGTGCCTCTAAACCATCAGTGGATAATGCGCCATTGGCTGTCGCACGAGCGACTATTTCCATACTATTGTCTACACCAGAGTCATCACTGACGATACTTAATCTATAACCGGTACCATCAAAAACAATGGAAGCGGTTGCTTCCAGCGAGGCATTATTAATAGCGTCGCGCACATCTGATAAACTGGCATTAGCAGAGATGGTAACGGTTGCCCCTGTTTTATCGGCATTTTCAGTAAAAGTATCGTAAGCCCCACCAGGGTCTGTATAAGTTGTTGTTCCAAAAGTAAATTCTAAGACGCCACCACTGGTGCTCACAATAGAGGTTGAATCGGCATAAGATGCGGTAGCTAACGAATGCGCTTGAGCAATTTCTTGAACTTCAACTGTATAGGTACCTGGTACAGCAGAACTGCCCGCTGTGGCGGTTAAAATTGTTTCATCACTAGAACTGGAAACCGTACCACTAATTACATCATCATCGGTTAAGTCGGCCACAATATCTTGAAAGGCCGACATCTTGCTATTGATCTCACCAAAAGCTGAAATTTTCGCTTCGGTAATTTCAGTTCTTGAATTAATAAGCTTTTCAGTGCCCTCACGATCGGCCGCGATAATTTGGTCAACCAATTCGCTGGTTAAGACATTTGAGCCTAAACCTAATGTTTGTATGCTGGCCATATACGCCTCCGCATGATTGAACTGAACAAATTAAATACAAAGCAACTGTTATGCCTTGTTTAAAGCAAGCCTGAAAATAGCTCCGAGGAACACTAACCCTGAATAATAAATCCCCACTCCATACCATCCTGGCACCGTGGGATATATTACGTCCCTGTAAATTCCCGCTCCATGCCATCCTGACACTGCGGGATACATTACGTCCCTGTAAATCCCTGCTCCATGCCATCCTGGCATCGTGGGATACATTACGTCCCTGTAAATTCCCGCTCCATGCCATCCTGGCACTGCGGGATACATTACGTCCCTGTAAATAAAAACCCCATTACTTCCTTTAACGGCCGTAATGGGGTTTGCTTTAATTTAGTAATAGACTAAACAAGCATAAGGTTTAACAAAGCTTAGGTGATGCACATCACATTAATATGGCATTACCTAAACTTGAGCTTTAAATAACAATGATGGCTCCTCCTCATTGAGTCTTCGGGCCAGTTCCAACACCATCTCATTTGGGATTTGCCTAATGAGTTTTTCAGATTCCCTATCGTAAACTTTGATCACCGTTTTACCGCTTTCATCGTCCACTTGGAAATTAAGTGTTCTGGATGTGTTTTGAACATGATCATTTAGCTTAGCAACAGCGCTCTCCACTGCTTTTGGATCCACCTCCGTTGCCACTTTAATCACATTACTGTCCGGCAATGTATTGCCGCTTACTTTAACACTCTGACCTTCATCTCCCTTTCCCTGCGCCGTTGAAGGAGGCGCAGTGTTTAGCGGAGTGCGAGTCTGGGTGTCATTCCTACCCATATCTGCTTTAAAATCACTCATATGTCACCTCGTCTAAGCTAATCTCTAAAAACTTCGTAGAAAGTGGAGCCTCATTGAGGCCCCGTTAACTAGCTTATCCAAGTAGAGATAGCACTTGCTGTGGTGCCGCATTGGCTTGTGCAAGAATCGAAATACCCGCTTGTTGCAGTACCTGAGTTCTGGACAGTTCCGCCGTTTCTGCCGCGAAATCAGCATCCTGAATTCGCGAGTTTGCAGCCGAGAGGTTGTTGGAAGTGATCGACAGGTTATTCACCGTGGAATCCATCCTGTTTTGTATCGCACCCAATGTTGCCCTTTGGCTTGCCACCGCACCGATGGCGTTATCCACCGACTTCAAGGCGGCTTCGGCACCAGCCACCGTGGTGATGTCGATATCGGCGATAAAGACACCAGCTTCAGTGGCACCGTAAGAGCCTACCCTTAGGCCCAAGGCATCCAGGGCGGCTGAACCGTTCTGGCCTGAATCGATATCAATTTCACCGGCAGCACTCAGGGTCACCGAGCTGTAAGCGGTTTGTGCGGTGGCGGCAAAGGTCGCCCCCCCTGTCACATCCGCTTCGGCCACGTTCAAGCCAATCGACGCCCCTTGCAATGCGGCAATGGAGCCAGACGAATCCGTCGCCGCTTTGGCCCTGGTATTAAGGACCACACTGATATTTCGACCATCGGCGGCCTCCAAGGTAATCCCTTGGCCATTATCGACGGCAGTCACCTGGGTTTGACCTGATATCGCATTGATGGCGTCTATGGTGCTGGTTCTGTCATCGGCGCCGCCATTTTGACCATTGGTGGTGAGGGTGGCCGTTTCCACCCCGTTGATGATGATGGTGCCTTGCTGCGGCGTATCTGTGGTGGCCGTGGCCACCTGAGAGCCGCCATCCAACACGGTAGTATTCACCGTTGCCGTGACTCCGGTTTGTTCGGTGGCCCGATTTATGGCCGCGGCCATGGAAATGCCACTGGCCTGGTTGCTACTGGAGTTGGCCAGGGTACTGGAATCGCTGTCATCGCTGGCCAGGGCCGCTTCGATGGCCACTCCATTCAACACCAGGTCGCCAGAATCTAGGCCGTCCGGGGTGGTACTGCCATCTACTGCCACAGTGGATTTACCATAATCCGTCAAGCCTGCATACGCCGAGAATGTTTGTGCGAGCGTTCCACTTGCCAGAATTTCCACGCTGGAGCCACTACCTATGGCATCAGAGGTTATGGTGACATAGCCTTCCGAGTTAATACCTAGATCCACCGTGCCCGATTGGCCCGCTGCCGCCAAAGCATCATTAACGGTGGTTTCAATATATGTAAGAGCGGCATCTGCGTCACTCACCGTGGCCCCGGCTATTAATACATCGATCGTATCGCCTCCATCCACGCTAACCCTAATTGTTTCCGTAATGATACGACCGGCATTACCTGATGCTAACGAGGTAGAGAAGGTATCCCCTATCGCGCCGGCTGTAGTAAAGACTTGACCAATACTCGTGAACACAGCTTGACTGGCGCTATCACCGTCATCACCAAAACCATTTAGGTTAGTAAACAAGCCAATGTTTTGGCCGGTGTTACCGCCAACAGTTGTGGTCACCGCAGAGATTTCAATGCTTGAATTTGCCCCAAAGGTATTCGAAGTGATGACCATCTGGTCATCGGCATTGGTGGTAACACTTACCGTGCCGGTTTGACCGTCGGCCAACAGGCTGGCATTTATCTCGGTCTCCAGGGCAAGGAGGTAATTGGACAGGCTATCCAGGTCCCCTGTGGTAGACGTCACACTCAGTGACACCGCCACCACATCGCCACCATCTACCTCAATGCTGAAGGCCTGAGTGGTATAATCGATACCACCGTCATCGAAGCCCGCAACATAGGCATCATCGAGACCACCGGTTGATACACGTGCCCCTACTACCTGGCCCTGGGTGGCCACGGCACCGGCCACACTGCGCGACTGACTGGACGCAAAGGCCTGACCTGCCTGGAAAGTACCCGACTCTAGACCAGAGCTATCGAGGGAGCCACTGCCGGAATTAATGACGATGTCATCGCCGTTAACCGAACGCAGGGTGATGGATCCTTCGAAGGTTTGCGAGGCGTTTTCGATACCCGTCGCCCCCACAGAAACAGGATCGGTGGCGGAGACACCGTTACTGGAGTTTTCTATTCCTACAAAGTTAGCACCGGCATTGGCACTGGCAACACGCAGTGAGGAGGTTGTGCCTTCCTGATCCGAGGTTATATTTAGGCGGAAGCCATCATCTATGCTCACGGTGACTGAACTGGTTTGACCCGCCGCCACCAGTTGAGCATTGATTTCAGTTTGCAAAGCTATGGCATAGGTATCGGTATCGCTTACAGTGGCAAAAGCGGCACCGTTACCTAGAGCGGCAATGCTCACGTTCACGGCCACACCGCCATCTACTTCGATAGCAAAATTAACGTCGGCCGAGGTGATGGTGACTACCGCTATGGAGCGGACAGCGCCAGTGTTATCCAACAAGCCCACACCACCGGCCAAGTTGGCCTGCTCGTTTTCAACACCATCGGTACCGGTAGCAGAGAAATATACGGAGTCAAAGTCTGAGGTGGATAACACCACGTTGGTGGTACCCGCTGAGCCCAGACCCAGTATGTTGGTGATCTCGACACCGTTGGCGGCGCCTGCTGCCGTCACTGTATCGATAACCAGAGACGAATTTGGCCCGGTGGAATTAGAGGTAAGGGAGATGGCTCCATTGGTGCTGACAGAGACGGTGACGCCTACCTCCACGTTGGCTGATGACAGAGCTGAGTCAATGGCAGCCTGAAGGTTGGTAACAATTTCATCGGCGGTGGTACCTGCGGTGCCGGACAAGGTAACTGTGATTGCTTCCTCGCCATCGATGGCCAGGTTAAAGCTGCCAGCCAAACTGGTTAAGCCAAAGTTGCTGATGGTACCGGTACCTGAAATCACCGCGGCTGTGGCGACGGCGCCAGCGGTACTGGTTCCCCCCGTGGCCAGACCTGTGGCAGCGGCGGTGACACCATTGGTATAGGTGTCACCGTTGTCATCAAATTTGTTAAAACGCAATTCTATGTTGCGGCCGTCACCCTCCTCGGTCACCAGGTTTATGCCTGTGGCCGTATCGCCGGTGTCCACCGCGGTCACTCCGGTTTGACCGGATACCGCATTAATGGCTTGCAATACCGAGGCGCGGTCAGCCGCAGCATCCACCCCACCTGTGGTGATGTCGATACGCACATCATTTAAGGTGATAGAACCATTGGTATTGGTCAACGTTTGCGCGGTACCGGCGGCGGTATTGATATTCACATCGGCCACTACCCCGGTTTCATCCGACTTGGCGTTAATGGTCTCCGCCTTGGCGGTGGCCGAACGATCGGCGCCACTGGTGGAGGCATTATCGGAAGAGGCCGAGGAAGCATCGATACCCACACCGTTGATGACCAGGTCACCGTTGGCTAAGGCCGAGTCGGTACCCAGTGCCGAGATGCCCGACTCCTTGCCGGCCCCCAGTTTGTCGGCGGTAAGTTGAGCGATGGAGATGTCAATTGATTGGCCAGCGTTTGCCCCAATTTGGAAGGTGGCTTCAAAAGAACCGTCTAGTAGTTTACGGCCGTTAAAATCAGTTTCGTCTGCGGTACGTGTTACCTCGGCAATCAATTGATCAACCTCGGCCTGAAGCGCCTCTCTATCCACATCTGAGTTAGTGGCGTTTGCAGACTGCACCGACAGTTCACGAATACGTTGAAGGTTATCGTTCATGGTGCCTAATGCACCTTCAGCGGTTTGCGCCAATGAAATACCATCGCCGGCATTTCGAATGGCGACGTTTAAGCCTCGAATTTGAGAACTAAAACGAGTGGAGATCGCTAAACCCGCCGCATCATCCTTGGCACTATTGATCCGCAAACCAGAAGACAAGCGCTCTAACGCTTGTTGATTAGCCGATTGGGACTTATTCAAATTCCTTTGCGCCGTTAAGGACGCGATATTGGTATTAATAATTTGTGGCATTTAGCTTCTCCTTAAGTCCCGACTGGCAATTCATTGACTGCTGCGGAATAATTTATCTTCACGCAATTTATAACGGCCAACTCTTTAGTCTCTTTAATTATTTTTAAATTTAATTCATAACATGGCACTTAATACCCGCCTGATGACTCGTGCTTTCAATGGCATGCTAAATGCACTTCCACTAACATTGTCAATGGGAAGTCATCATATGAGCGAAAGCGTAATGGACTTGACTAGAAATCAAGTAGGCCAAATTAAAAAAGCAGATGAACGTAGGGCTGAAAACCTTAAGTTTTTCAAAGAGTTCAACGAAAAAATCTATGACAAATTTAAAGATTTTAGGTTAAAGAATTATAACGTCAATTTTAATACAAAATTATGCCAGTTTGACATCTATCAAGATGGCAAATCTATTTATCAGGATGCACCGGTTGCCTTCGCCAAGGAAGAATTGGCGCAATTTTATGAGAGATACTCGGAAAATAGCCGTTTTCATACTATAAATGCACCGTTTGAAGGTTATATTCTACCGAGATATTTCCATCAGCGTTGCTCTCAATTGTTGAGAAAGTCTCCTGTAAACAAGAAAAATTTTTCAGGTTATATCATGCCTGATTTTTATCCCTTAATTGCATTTCACGGGGTGGGGGCAGGCTATCATATTGAGGAGTTATTAAGCACCAAAATCATTATCAATTGTTTGGTCATTGAGGATGATGAAGAATTATTTGCTGCTTCTCTCTACACCACTAATTGGAAAGAAATATGCCAAACGTTTATAAAAGACAAGAATAAAAACATCCACTTTATCATAGGGCCCACCGAGGATGAGGTTAAGCTCAGGGCTTTCGAGTTTCAATATCTATCCATGCATTGCCCGATCTATCCGCTGACGACACTATTTATCAATCACAGAAATTTGCCTATTTACCAACGCCTGACCAAACAAATCAACGAGGATACCACCGCCTTCGCCACCGTTTGGGGGCACTATGATGACGAAATTTTCCAACTCAATAATTGTTTGCATAACCTCAATGAGACGCACAGCCTGATTAAACCCAACAAGCCTGAATTTCGGGATATCCCTGTGTTTATTATCGGTGGCGGCCCTTCGCTATCGGAAAGAATCGAGCAGGTTAAGCAGCATCAAGGCAAGGCCATTATTATTTCCTGTGGCACCGCTATCCATTCGCTGTATTATTATGGGATTAAACCTGACATCCATTTTGAACTGGAATCTCACCTAGTTACCCTAACCCATTTAAAAGCACTAAAAGATGATGAATGGCTAAAGACCATTCCCATCATAGGGCCGACACAGCTTCCACCTCGAGTTTTCAAACTGTTTGACCATAAGACACTTTATTTTAAAGGAGAAAGTGCCACCAATTTTCTATTTGGCAATAAGGACACAGCCGTGAACAGGGGTACGCCCACCTGTACCAATGGCGCCATTGCACTTTTCATGCACTGGGGTTTTAAAGAGATTTATATGTTCGGAATTGACATGGGATATAAGGATACCAACAACCACCATGCGAAGGGAGCGATCTATTACACCACCAAGGATAAAGATCTTCTGCTAGGTTCTGACGTTGAAAAGGAAGCCACGGTAACAATACAGGGGGTTCATGGTGAGACCATGAAAACCAAACCTATTTTATACACAGCAAAGCGCACCATAGAGAATTGTGCCATCGTTTATAATAAAACAACGACTGTATTTAACTGCTCGGATGGCGCCCAGATGGACCATACTACCTGGATTAATGCCGACACTTTAAACTTAAATCTTCAAAACAAACAAACTCAGACTCTGAAGGAACAATTCATTGCTTATGAATTTTACGAAAATGACACTTGCATCGATCAATCCCAAGTAAAGTCAAGAATTGAAGTACTGGAGCACAACCTCAAGGAACTGAGTAGCTATATCATATCCGAAATTAAAAAATCAGAAAATACCGTATATTCTTTTACTTGTACCATAAATAATATTTCCAGGTTTTTGGAAATGAGAATAAAACCCGAGCTGCCTTCGTTTTATTTTTTCATAAGGGGAAGCATTTGGCATTTACTGTATATTGGCTATGCACACGCGCTATCCATAAGTAATGACGAAGAAAAAACAAAGTGGATAAAAACCTGGAAGGTGGAAGCGGAGGAGATTATTAATGGACTATTTATGCATTTTTCAAAAGTAGTTAATAAAAAGTTTAATATAAATACTGACCCCTGGACCTGGACTTCCACCTCAGAGCCAGAGTAGAAATAAAAAAGACAGCATTGGCCACTACTGTCCCACAGTTTGTGGATAATTAGAAAAGCCTGAGTCCAGGTTGATACAATGTGAGTGTAAACAAACGCTGTATCAACAAGAATTCAGGCTTTGCCACATCATAACACCGCTTTTCATCTGTTGCTAAAACCCTTATCGAACATGAATTTGAAAGCTTGGCCAAAGAACATCATTCAGGGCAAAAACTGCCCAGTGCCTCGCGATGGGATCGGTTCATTGGTATGGCCATGTCACAGCTTTCTGTTAGACAAAGCTTACAAGATATTCACTCAAATTTAGAATCTCAACAAGATAAATTTTACCATCTGGGGGGGCGAATTTAATTGCTCGAACTACCCTCGCTAGGCTCAACGATAAACAGCCTGCCAAGCTGTATGAAACTCTATTTTACAAGCTACTAAAGCGTTGCCAGCAACAGCCTTCCAATCATAAATTTCGCTTTTTAACCCCCCCTGTACTCACTGGATGCTATTGCCATTGATTTATCATTAAAGCTGTTTCCATGGGCGGCTCATCGTGATGACGCTGCTAATGTAAAACTCAACATTACTTTGAATCATGGCAACATGATGCAGGAGTTTGTCACGTTCAGCGATGGCAATGAAAATGATATAATTGAAGGTCGAAAGTTTAGTTTCTCCAAAGGCATTATTGTGTTTTTGATAAGGGCTACGTAGGCCATAAATGGTTCGCAGACCTGACTAATAAGTAGCTTAGCTTCGTTACTCAGCTTCGAAGTGGATCTGTTTATGAGGTGATTGAGCAACAGAGTGCAAATTCAGATAAAGGCATTTTAAGTGATCAAACAATTTGTTTTACCAGTGCCCATGATCAAAAACGCAATGCGCCACAGTCAAGACTGATACGATTTTTGAATTTTGAAAGTGGTCGTTTATACCGCTTTTTAACAAAAATAATTAAGCTGGCAGCCACCACCATTTCGGATATTTATAAAGCCCGATGGCAGGTGGAGTTATTTTTTAAGCCATTAAACAAAACCTAAAAATTAAAGAGTTTGTAGGGCAATCTAGGAATGAAGTTTTATCCAAAATTTGGATAGCTATGACCACCTATCTTTAGGTGTCTTTCGCGAGGCATTGCGCAAAATAAGGGGGACCGTTCAGCGGATTTTACGCGTACTTCAGGTGAATTTATTAGAAAGAAAATCCTTAAAACAACTACATCAACCCGAACCTTTATGATGTTTAAAAGGTTCGGGACAGCAGTGGACTAATAGGCCTTTTTCTTTATTCAGTGCTAATTAACAAACATATTTTTAAACATACTAATGACTTTGCTTACGGTCTCGGGGGTTACATGACGGTGATCCTCCTTCCAAGCATTCGGCATGCACTCTGTTACTAATTCATAGCTAGGCAAGTAATAAATGTCCTCGTGAGACTTAACAACCTCCTCTAAGGCAACCCTTAACACAGCCTTAGAGTGGGTATTGGCCTCTATTATGTGGTGACTATCACCTCTTCCTGTCGCCAACAAAGGAACAGGTGACAAAGTCAATACCAACTTAAATTTTGGATTAAAACGCTTCACCGTATGGAAGAATGACAAAATATTATCAATATTTTCTTGAACGGTTAAAACCTTGTGCTCAATTAAATGATACAGACTGTTTCTTGGATTTCTAGAAACGACAGTGCCATCAAATAACTCCCAACATTCGTTCAATCCTGCGGTAAAGATAAAAACTTCACTTTGCAACAAAGTCTGCTTAATAGCTTCAATATGTTTAGGATAATCCCTTAAAAAATTCTCCCTTGACTTAAAATAAACATTTTCCCGGTATGGATCCATAAACAAACCATGCTCTGCTTGCACCAAATACTTTGTAAACGCCTTTTCACCAAAGGCTTTCTGAGCCAATTGCTTTAAACTAGGCGTATTGAAAAGAATACCAAAATTAGCGCTATAAAGTGCATCACCACTACCTAACTCATACCCATCAATGATGGCTTCATCCTGAGGGTTTTCACCGAGCTCAGTCACAACATAATTAAAGTCTTCTGACTGCAAAACCTTGGCTATTTCCATAGCAAAGCAGGAGCCTGCTGAGCCAATAGGTGTGGTTTTATCCATTATTTTATTTTCAACTGCGTAAGGAAGCATGTCGAATTTTGAATTTGGATGCTTAGGATGATTTGGAATAGGCCACATTATAGCATTAGGATTTGGCTTGTTTTTAGGCGAAAAACAACTTATAGAACGAAGGAATTTATCTTCGTACTCCAGTAAATCTTTTACATTATTTAAATCGAGACTATTAAATCCTGCCCCCCAGTCGAGTCCGTCATGAAAAGATTTCTTAAGCAACGTCAATAGCTCAGTAACCGTTAAGGTTTCATAATTAACTTTATTAGTTACTATCTGTTTGAAAAGATTATTTGAATAGTTTTTATCATTAAAAATAGAATTTATATGCAATTTTAATGATTCTTCCGAGGTTATATTACCACCTATTGGAATTTGAATAACTTCTCCCTGTAATTGCGAAGAGTTAATGTTTGACTCTACCGCTACCACTTCATTTCTAATTTTTTCATTTGTTTCTTTATTATCAGTCGTGTTAACAGCAGCCAATAACCGCTGTACCTGCCCTTTATAATGCACACATTGATTAGCGGGAATATAACCTTTTTCAATAGCTTCCCTCCAAGGTACCGGAGATGGAATAATACAAAAGTCTAAAGTGGTTCTAGCGCCCTCTATTTTAGGGACCTCTGCACGATGAGCAATTTGAGACGCTCCAAATATTGCTGTTTCCCCAGCCTTAAAACTATGCCGATGCACTTCATTATCTAATTCGTAGTAATCAAGTAGGTCATCGATCTCCTCATGGCGATCAACCACCCTGCTGTATATATAGCCAATCTCTTTTAATTTTTTTGTAACGGGCTCATCCATAAATAAAGTAGATGATGCATGATCTTCTTCTCCGTTCAAATAACATACTACCATGGCAGACTTAGTAGGTGCGCCATCACAATGCCATTTAATTGAAGGATTTGTTGTTCTGCTTTCTAGAGTAATATTTCTAGAAGAGTAAAACATTATTGCAAAGTTTGAATTGAAATAAGCCTCTAACTCTCTTTCTACTTCAGGTGTTATTACTCTGCCAAAAAACTCTAAAACTTCATCATTAAATTCGAGCTTCGAATTAGTAGCTAACAGCGTAAATGCATCGTTAACTCCGGCACTATCTAATGATTGATAATAGGCTCTATGCTTCCCTTTTCCCATTTGTTGACAGTCTATAGGTGCAAGCCCTGACTGCTTTACGGCAATTTCGTGAAGCAACCGGTATTTATACCCCTCATCAAATTCTTGCTCCATATTTTTATATGAACCAGGCATTAAGGTATCCCAGAAAGGTGCTTTTTGTTGCAACATATTAGCCTCTATTTAAATTGTTTTAATGACACTTAAATCGGCATTGTTAGAGAATACTTTAATGCTTGATTCACCAACATTGATATACAACAGTTCGCAAAATTTATACCACTTAACCTCACTTATAAGTCTTTGATTAATAAGCAATTAATCTAATCAAAAGAATTTCCGGATAGAACCTACCGCTTTTATTAATTTTAGCGGCACATTTTGTGCTGTTTAAAGTAAATATGAAAATTGCTCATGGATTATAAACAGATGAAAATCGGACTACTTAGCACTCTTAATCATCCAATGCTGCCCCATTACCTTAAATCACTTCATAGTGAAGGCTTTACAGAAATAACCGTCATATGTGATTTAAAAGCGTTGAGTAACAAAGATTTAAATATCATTGACGAGCGCACTTCGGGCCGTTTCAAAAATATCGAAGGCGAGCATGCATTTACCTATTCCAGTAGCCTAACTAACTCGGCCTTTTACTTTGTTAGGAACCATAATAGCTCCGAGAGCATTGAGCTTATTAACAAGCTACAGCTTGATTGCTTAGTGAATGCAGGCACCCCACGCAAGCTAGGAAAGCCGATTTTAGAAGCCACATCCATAGGCGTTATTAATATACACCCGGGAAGACTACCTAAATACAGAGGCTGCAGCAGCGTAGAATGGAGTATTTATAATAATGATGATATTGCCAATACCGTTCATTTGATGAACGAAGAATATGATGCCGGACCTGTATTAACCATAGAAACTTATGACAAACATCTATTTAGCTGTTATCAAGACTTGCGTTGTCACCTATATCAATCCGCTTTTGATCTTTTACCTAAAGCATTAAAAGGACTAAATACAGGGAAGTATAAATTCACCGAGCAAAATGAAAATAAGGCTATTTCTTGGCAACCAATTGGGGATGATAAACTAGATGGTATTAAAGCAAACTTCCCTTTAATTAAAGACCCTCTGGAATGTAGTTAATGTATTGATGAGGCAATAAAGGAGGCATTTTATTAGCTGGATAGTAGCTCATCACATTTTTATTAAGTTTATGGGCTATTGAAAAAATAGATGATTGATAACCAATTACTGTATGACAACAGTTTAAATCTACTTCTAAAGTGTTTTGACTTATTTGAACTAATGAAAAATTGGCCAAACCGCTCTGTAGATACTCAGTTCCGTCAGGTTCACCGCTGGGATGGGATCTAATTACAAATTGACAGTTATTAAACTCTGTATTTAGAAAGCGTAACAGATTCTTCCAAAGAAGAATTGGTTTAACTTCTTTTTCCCTAATAGGCTCTAAACATAATAAAATAGAAGACGAATCTTCGAGTAAAGACTGATTATCTATTACATTGTTAACGATTTTATCCTCATAATAATTACCAATAATTTCAACTTTAATAACATCTGGTATCACTTCTTTAACTATATTTAAAGCTTCTTCATCCACAACCCATATGCAATTTGGCACTAGGATTTTTTCTTTATAAATGAATCTTGCTCTATAATTAACCCAATGATCTAAGTAAACAGTTACATCTTTATTATTATCTATACAAAATTCAATTACGGTTTTTTCCCAATCCGTTTGCCAACCAGTACTGCAAATAAATTTATCAATGCTATTTGGAAAACGTTTAATACTCTCATGCTGATTGTAATTAAGGTTACTTTTTTCATATATGTTTATTGCTGGACCACTAAGCAGTGCTTCATAAGAATTTTCTGGGTGTGTTAATGCCCAGGCCAGTAACAAGTTGGCCCCTCCTGCATCGTGACTACAAAGTAAAATACTAGGCTTCATTTAAAGCTGATTCCAGTGCCTGTTCAAAAATATCACATAACAAATTCACTTCTTTTTCATTCATATCATACATGCTAATTAATAAACCAATAAAAGAGTGATCATTAAGATCTTCAGCCACTGGACATATACCAATTTTATAATCTATTTCTCTGTGAGCCATATTCCAAGGGTAACCCCGCCCAAAGGCCACTTTATTTTTAAACATTGGAAGTCTATGAACATTTACATAACGAGCTACTAAACCTGGTAACTGTTCCTTTTCTAGTAATTTTAAAAAACCATCTTGTTTAGAGAAATTTAACTGTATTGGAAAAACATAATAAGCGTGGGAGCTATCACAATCAGTTTTTGGCAACCTTATGCTTTTAATATCCTTTAGCCTATCATGAAACCATAGTGCCTTCTCTTGGTTAACCTTCAGTAATCTGGGTAATTTTTTTAGCTGCTCTCGCCCAATCGCCGCTTCAATCTCCCCCATCCTAAAATTAAAGCCCACCATATTTTTCAAATCTTGTAGCGGGCTATTTACAATACTTGCCTCGGCATGGTTGCGAATCATCTTCATCTTTAACGCTAATTCATCATCATCTGTAATACAAAAACCACCCTCGCCAGTGTGGATATGTTTATGATAATTCAAGCTAAAACCACCAATATCTCCCCATTTCCCACATAGCTTACCCTTAAACTTAACACCAGGTGCCTGGGCAACATCCTCTATTAATTTTAAATTATGCTGTTTTGATATCTTTTCCAATTCATCTAGTTGAGCACCATGTCCAAAAATGTCCGTCACTAATATAGCTTTGGTGTGTTTTGTAATGGCTTGCTTGACTTTACTGGGGTCTAATCCGTAGAAGTTTTTCTCTATATCAACAAATACAGGAATTCCTCCCCACACCACAATGGCCGTTGCAGTTGCGCTCATGGTCCACGGCGAGACGATCACCTCATCACCAGGTTCAATACCAATAGCACCAATGGCCGCTATTAAGCCCGAGGTTAACGAATTAAATGTCACTGCATGCTTAACATCAAAATAGTCAGCTAGCTCCTTCTCGAATTCTTTAACCTCTTCACCACCATAAAAACCTTCACCCCAGGCGCCGATAAAGGCAGATAGATTCCCTGAATCTAACACCCTCATGGCGGCCTTTTTCTCTTCATCACCTATAGGGTTGTATCGCGAAAGATTAAGCATGGGACTGCTCACATTTTAGTAAGGTATTCTGACCTGAGATTGCCAAAGAGAGGCTTTTGTCGTATTTTTTTTCAAAAAAATCCATGCATTTATCATATACATACAGCATATGCTGATTAAATTCGTATTGATCATAATGGGTTTGCACATTATTTTTATCAATAAAAAAAGAAAGACGCCCCCCATTTAAGTAATAATAGGTACCCAGTGGCGACTGAACAGTCATGCTATTATCATCTAAGTCGGGGTAGGCCTTTTGAAAAAAGGCATTTGCATTTTTATATTGCATTAAAAAACACGCTTCATCATTAACCATTATTTTTTCATATGAAAGGCATTCTCCAAAATGAGCTTCCAATAGAGAGATAAAGTGAATACCGTTATGTACTAACGAGCCACTGTAACGTATATGTACTCGACAATACCCAGAGCGATTTAATTCACTTAGTTTTTCATTTAACGAGCGTTGGTAAAGCCTAAACAAATTCACAATTATACTGGGGCCATTCGCCAACTCCGTCTTTAACTCACTGAATTGATCGATAGAGTTCACAAGTGGTTTTTCCATTAAAACGAGACTAGGTTTAATCTTCTTTATTTGACGGTAGTCATCTAAATGGTGCCTAGTAGGCGTAGCAATAACCACTAAGTCTATTTCTGGGTGTGCCACGGCTAAGAATTCTTGCAAAGTGGAGAATGCCGATATTTTGGCATGTGCTTCAAATTTATCTCTTTGGTTAGGGTCGGGATCTATTGCTGAAATCAGAGTAAAACCGGAGTGTTTTGAAATGGCTTTTAAGTGTGTCCAGCAAACATCATCACGGTCCATATCGTACCCCATGGCTATATTCCCTAACCCTAGAAGTAATACGTTAAACACTTTTTTCATCTTTCTTCTAGCACCTCCCAAGATACTGGAGTGCCACGCTCCACATCTTGATTTAATTTCCGGCCTATTACATCTGGATAGAACTTAGGTGCCAGCCCATAGCCTGGTCGAATACTGCGCACAGTCGTATCATCCAAGACTGATCCTTTTATTGCATCTTGAACAAAGTATAAAGAACGCCTAAACATAGAATTACTTTTTTCTGACTCTTTCCTTTCGTAACTTGAGCATCCTAATGCTGACCAAGCCTCTCTACTGTGAATACATAAACTCTTTAATTCTTCAGGTTCTAAAGAAAACATTGAATCGGGTCCTTTATCTTTTCGAGATAAGGTAAAATGTTTTTCAATAAAACTGGCACCTAAAGCCACTGCAGATATAGATGCTGTAGTCCCTAATGTATGATCAGATAAACCAGTAACGATTGAAAACCTGCTGACCATGTCTTGAATTGTTTTAAGATTTGATTCTTCAATTGGAGCAGGATAGGCACTAATGCAATGCAATAGAATAATTTCTTTACAACCATTAGAAAGCGCAGTATCAAGAGATTCTTCAATTTCGGCTAAATTAGCCATACCAGTAGAAATAATCATGGGTTTGCCCGTATTGGCTACATATTTAATCAAAGGCAAATCAATCACTTCAAAAGATGCAATTTTGTACGCTGGGGTATTTAGGTCTTCAAGCAGATCCACTGCCGTTTTATCAAATGGAGAGCTAAAGCAAGCTATGTCTATTTTTCGAGCATAGTCAAAAAGATCTTTATGCCATTCAAATGGTGTATAGGCCTGTTTATATAAATCGTAGAGTTTATTTCCAGACCATAATCCCTCTTTAATTAAAAAATCGGGTTTATCACAATTAATTGTTAATGTATCGGGTGTATAAGATTGAAGCTTGACAGCATCCGCACCATTATATTTTGCAGCTAACATAATGGCTTTTGCCTGCTCTATTTTCCCGTTATGATTTGCAGACACCTCCGCTACTATATAAGGGGGAAATTCAGCTCCAATCTTTCGATTATTAATCGTGACATATTTCATGATTTTGCCCATCGATATTGGGTAGGGGATAACTTGGAAAACTCAAGACGCTTGAATAAATAACTCGATGCGATATTTTCTTCAGAGACTTCAGCATCGATATCGTTATATAGGCTTAATCGCTTTAAAATACTAATCGCGTTAAATGCAACACCTAAACCTTGAAATTTCTTGGAAATAAGAACAGACACCTCCTCTGATTTACCAAGGTCATCTAATCTTACATAGCCACACTTTATTCCTTTGTATAATACTACCCACATTCTTCTACTTGTATTTTTTAAAGATTCTTTAAACCAAGCATGATGTTCAACCTGACTAGGAGATTTGGATACCCGGCTAAATTTTCTATTCCCTTCTTCTGTTTGCCAAGAAAGTAATAGCTCTTCATCCTCAATAGAAATAGGTTTTAAGGTAGTGCGATTAGAATCATCTTTACTGGAAAAAACGGCATTCATTATTCTCTCAACCCCATCCCCATCGCAAAGGGTGAAAGATTTATCGCTCAGTAATCGCCATTTTTCCGTGTCAAATGACTTTATATAACTGACTATCGAATCTTCAAATTTTTTAACACTTGTATATTCAATCGCCCCATACTTATCTAACTGAATGGCAATATTTGATTGATTATCTGCAACGACAACACTTATACAAGGCAATCCCAAACAACATCTTTCCCATGTAGATGTTCCTAGGCTGCCGATGGCTAAATCAGAATTCAACATAAGCTCTGCAACATTGGTAGAATCTACATGTAACATCACATCACTCAGGCTCGAACAAACACTCGTTAACGAAATTAAATTCTTACAGGCAGAGCTAATCAAAACATCAATATTGCCCATAAAGCCCGTACGCTTTAGCAATTCAATAGTTGGTATAGATAAGTTTAATGTATCTGTTCCTCCAAAGTTAATTAGAACTCGTTTAATACTGAATGTATTCACACGTTTATTTAAAGCAAGCGATCTCATCGCTCTGAACTCAGGCCTTAGTATTGTATAGTCGGTTGAAAGAAGTAATTTACAAGTTTTACTAACCAACTTTTCATAATCTATCTCAGATCTTCCGTAGGCACTATCAACTAAATAATCGCAGTCGTGATAGCGATTTGCCAAATCGTCAATCACCATCAATTCATCCACAACCACTTTAAGTTCTTTCTCCCACAAGTTATCAAGAGAGTAATGGTCAACAATCAATAATTTTGTAACATACCCCTTAAGTATGTTTATACACTGCTTCGAATCTGTTCCGTTATCACCCTCAATAACACGCAATTCAAAGCCTTTATCTATAATTAATCTTTGAATAGTCGATTCAAGAGGGGAGCAAATAAACAAAATTTTAAACCCCATACAACAAACCTGATCAGCCAAAGTAAGGCAGCGCATGATATGACCAATGCCTAATTCAGCTCCACCATCAGCTCTGAAAACGATATATGGGCTTTTGATCATAATTATCGATTTAACACCTCATACATAAGCTCAGCCTGTTCCCAGTCTTCTTGTGTATCGATATCTTGAGCTCTACAGCGTGGGATAATAAGGGGTAATGATTTATCCGCTAATATTGGAAGGCCTTCCAGCCAGGCTTGGGCTGTACCAAAATAGAATTGTCCTGCATCGTGATAAGCTTCTTCTAGATCCTGGCTTCTCACGTCATAGTTTTCAGGTTTAATCATTGCAATACTGCCAGAGTCTACAATTCTAAGGGCCCTTTGAATTGGATAAGGAAAAGTCGTAACACTTAAGCAATAGTGACTATTCGAATTAGATATTTTTTCAAAAGCTTGTTTCAAGTCTTTCGCTTGTACAAATGGAGCCGTGGCATAAATGCAGCATGCTAAATCAACACTGCCACCATTTTTATTTATATACTCTATCGCATGCTTAATTACAGGTACGGTAGCAGTATGATCATCAGAGAGATTGGGAGGTCTTACAAAAGGAACTTCTGCTCCCAATTCAATTGCGATCTTAGAAATTTCAGCATCATCAGTTGATACAATCACCCTATCAAAACAACCACTCTTTATGGCGGCTTCAATAGAATAACTGAGCATGGGTTTGCCTTTAAATAACTTAATATTTTTCCTAGGAATGCGTTTACTGCCTCCTCTAGCGGGTATTATAGCCACATTCATAACAATACCTTTCCAGGAGGTTGTTGCTGCTGTTTAGTCGTTCTGAGATGGATAGGGATACATTTAGTTCTCGACTATAATAAAAACTAATTTATTGATTTTCACTAATTAAAAACCCTATAGCCATTTTGTTTAGAAATATCAATTCATACTAAAACCAAAAAACTAAAAATTAATCAATACACTAATAACCAGTGCGATTAAAGCCCACGTCACAATCGTTAAATTTTAAAACTTATTTATAATATCTATTACAAAGTCTTGATCAGTTGAATCCAAGGTTGGAAATATTGGTATAGATAAGACTCTATCGTAAAAATATTCACAGTTTGGAAATAGCTCAAATTGCATCCTTCTATAATATGGCTGTTTATATATTGGAATATAATGAACCTGTACTTTAACCTCATTTTCATGAAGTATATGATATAAATTCCTTCTTTCTCGACTCCCATTGGTCAATATGGGGTAAAGGTGATAACTAGACCTTCCTTCTATACTTCTCAAAACTGGCTTTACATTTTTATTCAATATTTCAGAGTCATACCTATTGGCAATTTTATTTCTTATACTTACAAACGTCTCGAGTTTTGACAATTGAGACATCCCCAAGGAAGCTGATATATCTGTCATCCTATAATTAAAACCGATCTCTACCTGCTCATAGTACCATGGGTCCATATTCGGTGTTTTAACTACTCCATGGCTCCTTAATCTTTTCATATGTGTAGAAATGACTTTATCGTTTGTTACTGCCATTCCGCCCTCTCCAGTAGTAATCATTTTTACTGGATGGAAGCTAAAAACGCTAATATCACAATATCTGCAATTTCCAATTTTGCTATAAGGCTCATATTCAGCTCCTAATGCGTGACTTGCATCTTCAATTATTTTAAAACCGTAATCACATGACAATTCATGAATACGTTTCATATCGCAAGGCTGCCCAGCATAATGAACTGGTATTACTATTTTTGGTAAACACCCAGTTTTTTTGGCATTTACTAATTTTATTTCAAGAGCCTCGGTGCACATCAATCCCGAGTTTTTATTAATATCAACAAAATCAATCCTAGAACCACAGTATAAAGCACAGTTAGAGCTCGCTATAAATGACATTGGAGATGTCCATATATAATCTCCATTACCAGCTCCCAGTGCTAAGCAAGAAATATGTAACGCAGATGTACCGCTATTTACTGCAACGCCATATTCACTTCCAACATATATACTTAGTTGCTTTTCAAATTCCTCAACCCTTGGACCTTGAGTAATAAAGTCACTTTTAGCCGCTAAAGAAACTGCATTAATATCATCTTCATCTATTGTTTGCTTGCCATAGGGAATCATAATTTGACCTGCGATTTAAGATTACTCAAGTGATCTTCGAATAACAGATAAAGAGTATTTCTTAATTTATAATAAACAACGTCATCTGATAGAGTTCTTTCTTCTTTCTCAAAACTAGCCTTGCACTTAACAGTATTGAAAACTGGCGCCATATTCCATTCTAGGTCAAAGATAAGTCGACTTACACATCTAATAGACTGCAATAAAAAGCCATCACTCCTAACTAATCCCATAACAGAATACAAAATACATTGCTTTAGCTTATCCAGTGAATAAGCTTTCATCTTTTTTGACTTGTGACAACTTAGTAGAGGCTGTGTATATTTATGGCCAAATGAGCCAGTACCACCTGTTATTAATACACTTTTACCATCAAACATAATAACGACCTCACATCGTCAATATTTCAGAGCTTTAGTAAAGCAGAGCAAATAACAGACCATGTGCAACTCGTAACAATTTTAAGCTAAGTTATAGATAGTTAAATAGGCTTAAGCTGTTAACTTTAGAGTACGTTTGTTGTGATGCTTCCAATAAAAAGCTTTCAAGAGATAATCGGCTTACCGCTTCTGCAAAGTCTAAATCTTGCAGAGTCGAGAGTGCTTCTTGACTCACCAATTCCAGGTCCTGCTGAAAATTGTCAACGCTTTCAATCGAATTTAAACGGGCACCAATTTCACTTCGAGTGGTTGATATTTTAGTAATGGTACTGTCTATGTTAGTCAGTGTGGTTGATACCAATTCATTTATCTGATCTCCACCTGCTACCGAATCATCAAACTCTCTAAGCCCTTCTACGAGCATTTGAATGGTATCTGTTACCGATTGTTTTTCACTGCTGTTAATTAGGAAGGTATCTCCCGGTTCAGGCTTGCCCGATACCTTTACACTTATGCCTGCGAAGATAATATCCGAGCCGGCAGAAAAGGGAATGGTACTTAGGCCATCGACTGCTCTATCATCAGATCTTCGCCTGACACTATAATTTTCTTGCGGGGGGGTCAGTTCGTTATCCGAATTTATTTCAATATAGAAGTCCTCTGGGTAAAAGCTATCAAGCTCATCTTGGTCACTAATGTAGCCTACATTTATCACCCCAGTACCAATGTTTTCGGGGTTATCTTGCGTGTAGAATGTATTGTTTGCCGAGGGGATATTTACAAATAGATCCTCGCCAGAGTCATTCACTTTTACACTGGCATTGGCGCTAATTTGCAGTTCCCTTTGCCCTTGATCCCCTTCAAAGCTGTAACCACCACCAGCCCTTTCTACAAAAGGCATTTCTTCTCCTTTAAACCCAGAAAATATATAGACATTACTGGCATCCCTGGTATTTAACAGGTCCACCACACTTTTTAGACGCTCCTCTATTTCAGCGGCAATAAACCCTCTGTCATCTTTGGTGGTGGCACCATTTCCTGACTGAATCGTAAGTGTTCTGATTTTTTGTAGGTTTTCAATGACGGCTTCTAAAGCCACTTCTTCATGATTCTGATGATTTTTCGAAGCAATTAGGTTATCGGCATATTGCTCTCTCAAAGCAATGTCCTGTTGTAATTGCAAAATGCGAGTGGAAGCAATAGGGTCGTCGGCTGGGGTTAAGATACTTTTACCGCTGGAAATTTGCTGTTGTGAGCGGTTAACAATTTCCTGATTTTTCAAGATTCCGTTAACACCTTGCTGAAATTGCTGCATGCTTGAAATACGCATCACAAACTCCTATATAACATGTTATCTAAATATGCCAATCAGGGTAGAGAATATGTCTCTTGCCACACTTATAACTTGAGCCGCAGCGTTATAGCCAAGCTCGTATTGAATGAGCTTGGCTGCTTCTTCATCTAGATTCACACCACTCACCGATTGCACACTTGCCTCGCTAAAATCAAGCAAGGTCTTGGCACTCTCGGCATTAATTTGCGCCCGTGCGGTAATCGACCCCACCTCTTCCACCATACGACCATAGCCTTCACTTAGGGTCATATCATCTTCAATGATTTCAGTATTCTGAATATTAGAAAGTAAATTGCCGTTACGGTTATCCGATACAGCGTCCGAATTGAAATTTACCTCGTATTCATCACCCTCGACCGGAATCCCCGTCATGGTGACTTCATATCCTAAATACACGGGCTCGTGACTGGGCTCTTCTTCAAATAAATTACTTAAACTTGGGGTAGTCGACAGCGTAAGTCCTTCGTCTAAAATTACTTTTACTTCACCACCCATGGTCACCTTGTAACTGCCCCAATCACCATTGCCAAACACCTCTGTTCTTGGTTGAAAGGTAATATTGCCCTTCGCATCAATGTCTACATCTAGATCGCCGTTAAACGAATAAGTAGTCGCTTCAATTTGCGTCCTAATTTCATCCAATACATCAGTACCTGTAGCATGGGTACCTGTTAGTTCAATTGAAAACACACCCTGGCCAGGCACATCAAATTCAAAGGTAAATGGCCCACCTACGGAAAAATCATAACCATCAAGTTCAGATAGAGGGGTAGGTAAAGCTTCTCCGGTGGGTTTTAAATAAATATCATCACCATTAGAATATTTAAAACCGTCACCCAATTCACCATCAATTTCAAACGCTAGGTCTTCACCATTTATGGCAATTATCTGCACACTTTCACCATCACTTCTGGCCATGATGCCTTGATCACGAAAATCAAAATTGGCATTAATGCGATCCGCTATAAAATCTGGCGTTAACGGCTCGGGTACGACATCCGGATAGGGCGTGTCATATTTAAGTTGATCAAGCGGTAATACATCGGTGAGTTCAATGCCGTTTAGGGTGAGTATCACTGGCTCATCCGGAAAGGGAGAGTCGGTTAGATAGACACCGGCGACAAAATCTTTTAGCTCTACAGTGGTTCGAGCAGTCGCCTCAATACCACTCTCCAAAGATAACAGTCTTGCTGTTTCTATAGCTGGGGTATCTGCTGGAATAAAAAATTCAGGCCTATCAACCAAATTACCGGTAATGGGGTCGGGCTCACTGATAGTAAGCCTGCCCGGAAACAAACCATTTCCCACCGTGATAGGAGCAAGGCGCCAATCCTGATAGGTAGCCGATTGCGGCACATATCCCCCTAAGCTGGTTACCGCCAATGTTGTACTATCAGTGGGTAATAAGTTGTTGGTAATACCTGGGATGTACTGTTGGTTCATTAACGATGGAAACAATGGAATAGGGTGTGCTGGATCTGAATTATCTAAAACATCATAGGTGGTGGAACTGGTAAATTTAATTAATATAGGTGGTTGTAATTGACCGGGAATTTCAAAGGCGGCGGTATTAATATCAAATACCTCCCCACCGGATATATCACCAGAACCTCTATTACCAATGGCGGCATTTGTCATTACTGGCACCGCCAGCGCAATTTGCTGGGGTAGTTCTAAATTTAGTTCAATGTCCTGGGCACCACTGCGGGTGGGCATTAAGTAAAATTCATCACCTGCTTTATAGTTACCCGCTTCAAAGCTCAGGGTAAAACCATCAATTTCAAAGGTATCGGGATAGTCGGTGCTAATCGCAGATTTCAATACTTCGGCACCATCCTCTATGCGAATTACTTTAAACAATACGTCATTAGGGCCGGTAAATTCTATACGGTAATCACTGTCTGTTAATGATGGCGTATCGGTAATATAAACTGCTAGCTGTCGATCATCTGGTTTGGCATTTTCATCATTACCAACTGCCCTGCGTTGCGCGATATCAGCAGCATTAAAATCTTTAAAAAAGATTTCACCCGGCTGACCATCTATGTCTATTCCTTTTTGGTGTTGCTCATTAATGAACTCCTGAAGCCCTAACGATATCCGCCCTAATTGATTAATGGCCGGGTCCAGTACCTCTTCACGAAAAGCCAGTAGACCACTTAACTGGCCTCCACTAATTTCTCGGGTGATGTCTAGTTCAACACCATTTTGAGTAAGAATAATACTTTTACGTTGCGGGTCACCACTGCCATTGGCCACCTCAATTTTCTGAATAGTGGTACCCACCACAAGTGATTGACCATTTCCTATTGATACATTTATAGAGTTACCGTCTTGTTCAACGACGGTGGTGCCCACTAATTCAGATAACTCCTTAAGGGCAAGATCACGCTTATCCAATAACTCATTAGGTTGACTGCCTTGAGCTGAAGAGGATGCAAATAAAATTTGCTCATTTAATTCTGCAATGGCCTCCCCTAACGCGTTTATATTGCCCACTATGGCATCCATCTGGCCATTTAAGGTGTTGTTATGGTCTGTTAAGCGTTTATCTATGGTTTGGAATCGATCCACTAAACCTTGAGATTCACTGATCACTACCTGACGGGCAGGTATGGAACTGGGATCATCTATTGCCGCTTGCAATGATCCAAAAAATCGTTCAAGACCAGGCTGTAATCCTGTTCCCGGATCTGCCATAAGGCTATCAATCTGACCCGCATTTAATTCCAGAGAATCAAGCTCGCTAAAATTTGATGTATCTATTCTTAATTGATCAACCAAAAACTCATCGTATACTCGCTGTACATCATCAATCCTGGCACCGCTGCCCACCCAAATTCCACCCAAAAACTGGGGAGTGTTTGAAACTACATCCACTTCCTGACGTGAATAGCCTTCAGTATTAACATTGGTAATATTATTACCGGTCACGGCCAAGGCTGTTTGATGAACCTTTAAACCAGAGATACCAATGCTAAGTAGGTCAGCCATGATTAGCCTCGTTTAATGTCGTTTATGACTTGATTCAAAGTTTCACCCGCTGCAATACGTTGAATCTTCTTGGCGTAATTTGGATCGGTGGCATAGCCAGCATTTTGCAAGCCCTCACTGTAGCCTTTAATGCTTTTGCCATTACTAATAGCAGATTGATAGCGTTCACTGTCTTTAACAAAGCGTCCATAATCTTTAAGACTCGACTCGTATGAGTCATATACTCTAAAAGGTGCCACTTCCTTTTTTGCCAAACCATTTTTATATTCCAAAGTACTGACCTTAGCCACTTCTCCACTCCAGCGGCGGTCGGCCTTAATACCAAATAAATTATGACTGTTATCGCCATTGGACTGATGAATAATGTGCTTCCCCCAACCAGTTTCCAATGCGGCCTGAGCCATAATAGCTTTGGCTTCCACCCCCATATCATCAGCCACTTTTTGTGCAATGGGCCACAGAGTACTAACAAAATCTTGTGGGGTTTTAAATGCAGACTGCTTACTAACAGGTGCAGATTGAGCAGGAGGTTGAACAATATTTAACCCATCGTTTTTCTTCTCAGCCGTACTTTTTTCTGCAATAGGAGAAAGGTTAATAATGTTTTTTTCTATTATCTGATCGGTAACAGGGCCATTAACGAACACTGTATTTTTATTTTCATGAGACGATTCTTTCAATTGAATGATTTTACTGTCTTCAAGCTGTACCGTATCTTTATTTTTAAAGTTGGCATTCATTTCAAAAGGATTAAAAGTGGTATTTCCTTTCAGATTAAAAGGGGTATTTTTATCTGAACTTAACGACGAATCATTGGCAGCCTCTTTATTATCAAACTGTTCTTTTAATTGTCGGTAGAGGGTATCTGCCAAGCCCATACCTTTACCCTTGCTTAAAGACAAAACCAATTGATCATCAAACATCTGTCGATAGAATTTTGATTCATTGCTAAGTAACGGATTATCTTCTTCAAATACGGCGTTGGCTTCACGCATACTCTTAAGCATCATGCCGACAAACATGGATTCATATTGACGAGCCACTTCTTTCAAGGCACCAGCCTGATCTGTATTAGCCTGCTTGGTGATGGAGTTTAGGCCAGCCAGGTCATTATAATTATAAGCGCTGTCAATACTGTTCATGGCGATTCCTTATTGTTAGTTAAGGAACTGCACGTCTTATGCCAGAATTATTTTTGTTAAAAATCAATCACTTAGAGAGTTAAAAGAGGGAGGGAATTAGCCGCTTTAAGTTTGAAAGGTGATAACAGGCCGTTATTCATCATTGGCAATATTATGGTAGATATTGATGCCTTTTTTTGTTTTATTTTGCGATGAGACATCACTTAACACCTGTCTCTTCACTTCCTGCATGGCCTTCAGAACACCTGCATCTCTAATTTTTATATCGTCAAAAAACACTTGATCGTCTTCATTTAAAAGAGATGAGTATTTTTCAAAAAAGTCAGAAATTAAGTGGCTGCGTAAGCCATACGTTTCTTGCAATGCAGAGATATTATTTTGTTCCAGACAGGTTTTAATCGCATTATTGTATTGTTCAATTATTTTAAGTGCTGCTTTCTTCTCATCCAATAATTGCATTATCCAAAAACCCTTAAATCACAATTAACTCAGCATTTAATGCACCAGCCTGTTTCAAGGCTTCCAGTATCGCCATCAGATCCCCTGGCGCCGCTCCAACTTCATTCACCGCCTTAACAATTTCGTCAAGGGACACTCCTGGAGCAAATACAAACATTCGATTATTTTCTTCATCTATGCTCACTTCCGATTTTGGCACCACGGCCGTTTCTCCTTCACCAAAGGCGCCAGGCTGAGTCACTTCAATATTTTCTTTTACCGTGACGGTTAAACTTCCGTGGGTAACCGCCACTGCGTCTATAAGCACATGTTTGCCGATGACAATGGTGCCGGTGCGACTATTAATAATCACTTTGGCGGAGGCCTCTCCTGGGGTAATCGTTAAATTTTCAATCAAGGATAAAAATGCCACCCTTTGGTTGGGATCTCTGGGCGCACTCACTCGTACCGAGGTGGCGTCTACTGAATAGGCAGTTTCTGGCCCTAGCAATTGATTAATTCGATCAGACAAGCGTTTTGCAGTGGTAAAGTCGGGACTATTTAAATTGAGTGTTAAACTATCTCCACGAGAAAAGGCATTGGCCACGGCACGCTCTACCGTAGCGCCATTTGGGATACGCCCAACACTGGGCACGTTAACGGTAATACGTGAACCATCCGCGCCTTCGGCACCGAATCCTCCCACCACCAAGTTTCCTTGGGCAACTGCATATATTTGCCCATCTGCTCCGCGCAGTGGTGCAAACAGTAATGTGCCGCCCCTCAAACTCTTAGCGTTACCGATTGAAGAAGTCGTCACATCAATATTTTGCCCCGGTTTTGCAAAAGGCGGCAGTTTGGCGGTAAGAGATACCGCCGCGACATTTTTTAATTTAGGGTCGGTACCTGGTGGAATGGTAATGCCAAATTCATTCATCATGTTTATAAACGTTTGATTGGTGAATGGCGATTTATCACCAGTGCCATCTAGCCCCACCACCAGACCATAACCCACCAGCTGGTTAGAACGAACACCCGCCACCGTCACGATGTCTTTAATTCTCTGAGCATGGCTCACTTGAGAACACAGCACCAAAAACACAATAATAAATTTTATAGTCTTCATAGTGATCTCATTACTTATATATTAAGAGTAAACATATTTAAGAGTTAACAGATTTAAGAGTTAACATATTCAAAAATTCAGTAAAGAAACCGTTAGTTATTAGCTAAGGTCTAAAATTACTAAGCAACCTTAAAAAGGCCACCAAGGGCTATTAAAAAAGTTACTCATCCAACCGGGTTTACTGGCATTAGCCACCGATCCCGTGCCACCGTAACTAATTCTAGCATCGGCTATTTTGGATGACTGCACTGTATTATCAGCACCTATGTCTTGTGGACGAATCAACCCCTGCACCCGAATAAATTCATCCCCTTCATTTAAACTCAACCACTTTTCACCACGTACTTCTAAAATACCATTAGGCAATACATCACTGATGGTGACCGTAATCTGCCCTTGTAGACTGTTGCTCTGGCCACTATCACCCTTGCCGGTAAACGAACGTTCATCGGCAACACCTGCCTGTAAAAAAGATACATTTGAGCCAAATACGGAAGTAGGCCCGATGGTAATGTCAGAATCTTTTTGCGTACTGGTTGAATTGGATTTCTGTGCATTGGTTTGCTCTTGCAATACCACAGTAATTACATCCCCTATGCGCCGAGCTCGCTGATCACTATAAAGTGAAATCGCATAGTGATCTTGAAATAACGATCCGTTAGTCACTGGTGGAGGCTTCAAGGATTGTGCCGGCACTGGAGCGTAATTAGGGTCATTGGGTTCTTCGTCCATGGGCACAATAGAACTGCATGCAGTTAAAAAATAGCCCATTAATAATATGCTAATGTACTTCATGCTTTCCCCCTTTTAATTTTATTGAGAAACCCGACAAATATTCTGAACTGAATTTTAAGTATTGTGAGCAGCTCTCTATGTGTTCTGAGCTAAGTACTGCAACATTTGATCCGCCGAAGACACTACCTTTGAGTTCATTTCATAGGCTCGCTGCACGGTAATCATTTGCACCATTTCTTCCACCACATTCACGTTGGAATTTTCTAAAAATCCCTGCTCCATGGAACCATAACCATCTTCACTGGCTACCCCCACCTGGGGAGCACCACTTGAGGCGGTTTCTAAAAACAAATTTCCACCCACAGCCTGTAGCCCAGCCGGATTAATAAAATCCACCACATCTATCTGACCAATTTCTGTGGGCTCAGTCTCACCAAAAAGAGTGGTACTGACAATACCGTCTCGACTGATGGTCATTGTATTGGTTTGATCAGGAATGGTAATCGCAGGCTCCAGTAAAAATCCACTGGCATTAACTATCTGCCCTTCGGCATCCATGTGAAAGGTACCATCCCGAGTGTAAGAAATACTGCCATCTGGCATGCTAATTTGGAAAAAACCGCGGCCATTAATGGCCAGATCCAAAGGCTGTGAAGTTTCCTGTAACCCACCTGTGGTGAATATTTTTTGTGTACCTGCCACCTTCACCCCGGTTCCCACTTGCAAACCAGAAGGCAGGCGACTGTCCTGACTGGAGAGTGCGCCGGGTTGGCGTTGAATTTGATAAACTAAATCTTCAAACACAGCACGATCTTTCTTAAAACCCGTGGTGGCCACGTTAGCCAGGTTGTTGGAAATAACCGATAAACCATGATCCTGAGCATTTAAACCGGTTTTAGCTACCCACAATGCATTCATCATAATGTTTTACCTCTACTCATTCGAATTCATTAAAATTAATTTCACCGGCTTTATTGAATATCCATAATCGATGCAGTGGTTTGCGCATTTTCATCCACCGTCTTCATCATCTTCACCTGCATTTCATACTGACGCTGCAAGGCCAACATATCGGTTAAGGCTTGCACTGAATTAACATTACTGTGTTCAAGATGGCCTATCTCCAAATTGACGCTGTCATCAAACGGTTGAACATCACCTTGTTGTGCACCGCGCATATGGAACAATCCATCTTCACCCTTTTCCATTTCAGTTAAATCCGGTTTCACCAGTTTTAGTTGACTGACATTGGCCACCACCGCAGGATCATCCCCCAAGGCTAGAATGGAAATAGTGCCATCTTTGGCCACTTCTATTTTTTCAAAAGGTGGCAATACAATGGGCCCTGCATTGCCCATAAGTTGTTTGCCCTCGCCGTTCATTAAACGTCCGAGCTGATCTACCTTTAAATCACCGCGACGAGTATAAGCTTCTTCACCACTGTCATCCTGTACCGCAAACCAGCCTTCATTCTCGATGGCTAAATCAAGATCACGAGCCGTATGAACCAAGGTACCAGGATTAAAGTCGCTGGCAGGACGCTCCTCCATGGCATAAGCACGGGTGGGATAAAAGTCACCAAAAACAGGCATGGAACGGGCTTGTTCAAAATCTTGACGAAAACCAGTGGTACTGACATTGGCAAGGTTATTGGCCGAAGCCGCCACCCCTAACGCATTTTGTTTTGCACCCGACATGGCAATGTATAGCGCTCGATCCATGTATAACTCCTTTGCATAAAGCGGCAAATTTTTTAACTACTAAGGAGTTTGCAAGGTAGGTGCCAGTTTAGGTAGGGCCATGGGAAAGCACGATTAATTGGCAGGGCCATAAGAAAAAGTAAAACAAAAGCGGCAACTTACTCTTATTTTTGCCGCTTTCATTTCATTTACAGTCGATTATTTAATAGCTTAATTAAAGCTGAATAATAGTCTGGGTTACGGTATCTGAAGTTTCTATGGTTTTGGCACTGGCCTGGAAATTACGCTGGGCAATGATTAACCCCACCAACTCTTCGGATAAATCCACATTGGAATCTTCCAAGGATGATGAGCGCAAATTACCAAAGGTACCGGTTCGTGGTGAACCCACGGTAGCCCCGCCAGACTCAAACGTTTCTCCCCAAGAAGTGGCTCCCAGTGGATTTAACCCTTCAGGATTTTTAAAACTAGCAAGGGCAACCTGGCCTAACACCTGAGCCTGGCCATTGGTGAAACGGGCAAACATCAAGCCGTCGCTGTCAATTTCAAGACCAGTCAATCGCCCTGTGGTAAAACCATTTTGCGTCACTTCGGTAACGCTGAAAGAACTGGCAAACTGAGTCGAGCCATCGAGAAATATTTGGAAGTTAGAACTATTGGCCGGACTGGTAAGCGGCAAGCCCCCTTCTAAAACATTTACCGAACTTAACGCACCGGTGGCATCACCGTCTTCACTAATTGGATCCCAGTTGGTAATGAAAAAATCGCCACTTGTAAGTTCATCGAGGGAGCCATCGGTATTAAAAAACAATTCAAAACGAGCTGAAGTGGGTGCTAAATTGTCTGGAAATGCCAAGGTGGCATCCGGGTCTCCAACATCCTCACCATCCACACGAATATACATGGCCCAAATATTTTCTTCACTTGGGCGAGTGGGATCTATGGGCTCCTTCACAAAAAATTGCGTCATAATATGACTGTTGCCGAGGCTGTCATAAATGGTGGTGGAGGTAGCATGGTTATACGTTTCCTGATCATCAGGATCAAAACTGTTAATAACAAAGTCTTCAAATTCATCCGCAGTTAACGCGCCAAAGATCCCCGAGATACTCGGCAGCGGATCTGACATGGCGTAACCTTCATTTAAAATAAATTCAATGGTGCCACCCACGGCCACAGCCGAATCTGCGGTGGCGGTTCCCCCTAATACCACGGGACCTGCATTGGCCGAACCGGTTACCACAATACTGTCGGTCACGGTAGGCGAGGTAATTTCAATTAAAATATCTCGGCCTATGGTGTTATTAATGACCAGGTCACCGTCATCATTAATTTCAGCATCAAAACCCGGCAAAGTAGTGGAGAAAAAACTGTTTATCTCATCGGCCAGTTCGGTCAGGCTTGTGGAAGTAAGTGCCTGGCCATTCACGGTAAGCCTTAAATTATTGCCCGGGCTGTTATAACCCGACTGAGTCACCGTGGCCGTGGTACTGGCCGACGCTGTCACTCCCGGTTGCCGATTAAAAGTACTGGCAGTGGCATTGGCTTCACTGTCTTCGGGAATGGTTAATATGGTTTCTACCCCGTCTGGATCGGTGAGCGTTACGGTAGTCTCTGGGTATTCGTTGGTGACCCCTTCGATGCCCAGAGTTAATAAACTATTGTCGTCTTCATCCACCTGAATCAAACCATATAATTCATCCACGGTGACATCCGCACCTGAGGCAATAAACTCTGTGATGGTAATGATGCTAGCCTCACCGGATTCGGTGGCCACAAACTGCAACTTGTATTCAGGCGGTGTCACATTGGGTGTGATTTCTATAGCCTCGGCGCGTACCCCAATAAAGGCTTCGGAATCAAGTGAGTTTATTTGGCGGTTAATGGAGGCTGCCACCTGTTGTACCGAGCGAAAATCTTCATCCAGAGTAATAGTGGTGGTACCTGATCGGCCTTCTGTATCCGGGGCCGGTACTGTGAGATTAACCCGAAAAGAGTTGGTTTTATCTACGTCGTCTGTACCGGTAATACTGAACATATTATTGAAACCCAGCGACGAGAATGATGACGCCGCATCTGTGGTGGGCAAATAAGTTGAGTGCTGAGTCAGCACAGTGGCATAACCTGCCCCCACTTCGGTATTGGTAAACAGCAGTTGCCCGCCGACTCCTTCAACCTGCACCCGCCCGGCAATACCGGTGGCACCAATTAATAAATCTATCTCGGTTTGAATGGCCGCCGCTAAATCATCCAGTGTGGCGTAGCTACTGGCTGGCACCGTGATATTCCAGGCCGCTGAGTCATCCGCAGCATTGGGCCCAGTTACCTGGATGTTAAATAAATTATTGGGGGTAATATCGGCGGTACCAATATTAAGCCGATTGCTGCTGCTAAAGCCTAGAGTATTCAGGGTAATACCGGTTTCTACTGTGGGTACCAGAGCAATGGTGCCACCATTGGCATTGGCACCCGCTCCAGTAAAGGTAAGAGGCGGCTGTGAAACGGTCACATCTGCCCCAAGAGCCGCGGTAAAGGCTGCTTGAATTTCAGCCAGGGTAGTAGCCGCTGGTACCCCCCCGGTAGCCGCATTAAATACCACGTTGGTCGTGGAAGTCGTGCCCAGATTATCGGTTACCTGCACTTGCACGGTTAGAGTATTGGCGCCACTTAAATCAAACGGTCCAGCTGCTGTGCCCACTAAAGTGGAAGGCCCCCCGGCGATAAAGTCGGTCATGCCCAAGGGTGGTGTGGCCACCGTACGAGTGGTGGTGGGTGTACCCGGAATGCTTCTAAGGTCTGCCGTTAGCGGATTAGAGCCCACAAATAAATTGGAGCCAGCAGTGGCCGTGGTCACCGTTGCCGAGGCCAATGTGCCGATCACATTGGTCCAGTCACCGGTAGGGCTGGATATGCCAAAGCCAACACCAGCGGAAGCATCAAAACCCACACGCTCTAAAGTGAAGGTCACCGTGCCCGGTAACGCATTAGCATAATCCACCGGCGTTGTAGTCGCTTCAAATTCATTTATACCGAAGGCGGTATCCAGCTCCAGTTGAATGGCGCTAAGTACATCTGTGATCATTTGGGTTTGCGTGGCAGCCGCAGCTACTGCAGGAATAGCGATGGTTTGAATGCCTGTGCCGTCCAATGGATCCAAATCTATGCCCATGGCCAGAGTGGCATTGGGCGTTGTAAATTGAACATCTGTGCCCCAGTCAATGGAGCCTACGGCGTCAAAGTTGTAAGAAGTTCGAGTACCGGCTGCTGTGGGTTGGCCCACCGTTAGAAACGTCGAACTTGTGTCAGCGGCAATGCCTGAATCTGGATTGGCAATGGCCAATCCATTTGAAACCAGCCGTTGACCCAGCTCTTGTTTGACCAATTCAGAAGCGTCCAGATTTAAAATGGAAGCCACCCGGGAAGTCAGAGCAGGAGGCTGATTACCAATAACAATTTGCAAATCCCCCAGCACCCCATTAACCACACCGGTATCGTTGGCTTCATACCCCTGCACTCGTGCACCACTGTTGGCCACCACAAAACCGTCCTTATCCAAACCAAAAACCCCGGCCCGGGTATAAGAGACGCTGCCCTGATCATTCATAATAAAAAAACCGGTGCCATCAACCGCCATGTCCAGCGCATTACCGGTACCGCTAATATTGCCCTGGCTAAATTCCTGACGAACATTATCCACCAGCACACCACTTCCCACGGGCGTGCTGCCTGTGCCTAAAATAGTGGTGGTAAAAACATCGGCAAATTCAGCCCGGCTTTGTTTAAAGCCCACGGTACTGGCAT